>Ga0075719_102_pt1 | contig 110975 bp, 117 predicted proteins | sample RifGroB1_FD_67780 | JGI IMG/M metagenome (GOLD analysis project Ga0075719, IMG submission 67780) | Microgenomates (Woesebacteria) bacterium GW2011_GWB1_38_8
TTTCAAAATCTTGTATCTTTCTATGTTTTATGTGTCTTCACCCCCTTGAAGCTAGATATTTTACTCTAGGGGGTTGCGATTGGATTTAGAACTTACGTATCTTTAAAATTTACTTGGGTTTATTTTTTTAATAAGCGGAAAATATATTGGATAAATCTTTTCAACGTATCTATAAAACATGATGGAATTCTTAACATAAAGATGGCGACTTGTTTCAAAATGTAACGTTGATAATACTTTTGAAGCCCTTTTAGCCCAAAGTTTAAAATAAAATCGTAACTTTTTATTACTCATTCTTCCCCGCTTTACTGAATCTACTCCGAAGTCAACCCGCTTTTTATTTGAGTAATCTATTTTATCTGAATCATAGAGTACCTTTTGCTCTAAAGTATCTTGTTTTTTACCAAAAGAATGTTCTTTGAGAATTCGTACAGCCTCGCTCTTCAACTTTTTCTCAAGTTCTATTTTATTCAAGAAATATGTTAATTTATCAAACTGAATTACTATACTTTCGGCTCTTTTTTCATCAATCGCATCGTGTAAACAGGCAGCAATCAGCAATGCATCTGTATTCACTTTATGTTTCAGATTTTCTTTTTCTAACAGGATACTTACATTTTTTAGAACCCTTTGGTGATGTTTTATATCATGAATGGGATCAAACGGATACAGTTTATGATATTCAAGACACCTAGAAAGCTGCTTCTTTTTGACCATATTGCCACTATTGTATCATTCGTTACGAAATAACTTTAAAATTTTCTTTTTTACACTTATAATTACGTTGTTATGAACAAATCCACTGATGCACTCCAAATTCTTGAAAAGTATAGAAATATTGTCTGGCCAGAGGTAAATAAATATCTATCGGAACCAGTCTTTCCAACTGAATTTTCTATACCAAAAAAATATAAAAGTGACGTTAAAAAATATTATTGGAATATTTTAAAAGAATATCCGGAAAGAAAAGGAAAATATCTTAGACCGACCATTATACTTCTAGTAGCAGAAAGCATGGGAATTGATTTAAGTAAATCCATTAAAACTGCCGCTGCTATGCAAATTTCGGAAGAGTGGATATTAATCCACGATGATTTTGAGGACAAATCAACAATAAGACGAGGTAAAAAGGCTTTACACAGATTATTTGGTGATGAATTAGCTATTAATGCAGGAGATAGTTTACATGTAATAATGTGGAAAGTACTTTTTGATAATTTCCAGAGTCTTGGGTATAAAAAAACGCTCGAAATCGCAAATGAATTTTATACGATGTTATCAAGAACTGTTCAGGGACAAGGCGTTGAAATAGGCTGGATGGCAGACGACAAACCTGAATTATCAGATGAAGATTGGTATTTCGTAGCAGACGGTAAAACAGGATATTATTCTATGGCAGGTCCTGCAAGACTGGGAGGAATCCTCGGCAATGCGACCACACAACAATTAAAACTTTTAGCAAAATTCGGACTATATATAGGAAGATGTTTCCAACTGGTAGACGACATTTTGGATGTTACCAGTGATTTTTCAGGGCTTAAAGAAAAAGGTAATGATATCTATGAAGGTAAAAGAACCTTACTTCTCGGTCATTTGTTACGTAACGCTAAGCCAAAAGACCTAAATAAAATCAAAATAATTCTGACAAAATCCCGAGATGAAAAAACTTTGAAAGAGGTTAATTGGGTAATTGAAAAAATGTATGAATACAAAACAATTGAATACGCATGGAATATTGCTAAAAAATTAAAAATAAAATCAGTAAGAATATTTAAAACTCAACTCAAATTTCTCAAAACTAATCCTGCCAGAAACAATTTGCTTACATTAATTGATTTTATTCTTGAAAGAAAATACTAACTAAATCTTCAGTTTTTCAATGATCTTTTTAAACCAGGGTGTGTAAACTTTAGGATTTTTTTCAATATCTTTCTTCAACTCTTCAATTGTCATCCATTTATGATCGGCTGCTTCGTCCGGATCGGGATTCACCGGACCGGCATACATCCCTTCGAAAACAGCATCCAACTCGTGCTCTCCCCATGTTTTATTCATTTCCGCATTATAGGTAAACTTAAATTTTTCTTTTAAAGCGGTCGAAAAACCCATCTCTTCTTTTAATCTTCTCGCTGCAGCATTAGCATAACTTTCATTTTTATAAGGGTGGCTGCAAACTGTATTTGACCAATATAAAGGCCATGTTGGCTTTTTAGTCGACCTCTTCTGGAGCAGTATTTTCTTTCTGTCGGGAGAAAAGATCACTATTGAAATTGCCCGGTGCAATGGCACCGGATTTTTATGTGCTGCAAATTTATCTTTATAACCAATAACGCCATCTTTCTCATCCACCAACACAACTTCTGATTTATTCACTATGCTTTTCATTCGAATTTAATCTTTGTACCTACTTTTTGTCCTGAAAGAGCTTTATATGTATTACCTTTAATAAGCGCATTAAAGATTATGCATTTTAAAGGTCGTACTTTAATTCGATGGATCTCTTCAACTTTTCCCCGCATGCCCTTTGTTACATCTAAGTTTCCTGATTCGGATATCGAAGTAAGGATCGATTTGTAATTATCATCATTTATTTTCTTAATTTGGGTTGCATCATGATTTTTCAATGGATCCGAATCATAAATTCCATCAACATTTGTTCCGAAATAAAGTTCCTTAACTTTCAAATTTTCTACAATATAAGGATTGATCTGATCCCCCGAAAGGATCCGGAATGTATGTGATCTATCGATAACGGTGTCACCCCAGAGAAAAGGAGTTAGTCCCCGGTTTAACGCTTCATTAATAGTATCTATATACGCACTTATAATCCTTCCTTTGTTTGTCATGAAGATTGATGAGGGCATTATTGGAAAAAGCGGTACTTTAAAATAATGAAATATTCTGGCAACTCTGTTTGCCATATTCTGCATATTTGTCGTTGTAAGAACAAAACCGAAAGGATCTTTTTGCAGACTTTCCGCATTGAGTTGATATTTATATGCAAGAGGGTGTCCGAACGATCCCGCACCCGCTGTAAAAATAAGTTGATTGGATTTGTTCTTTCTCAACCATAAAAAAATATCTTTTGCGATTTGTTTAACAACATGTATATTAAGTTCAGAATCTTTATTTTTGTAGGTAATAACACTTCCGCCAACTTTAAGAATTTTAATATTTTTCGTCATTTTAGAATAAGTGCTTTTTTGTTAAACGGGTACCGACTGAAGGTTTATTAATAATTGTAAATAAAACCTCAGGTATTTTTTTCAGACGACTATTTATTTTTTTCGCGTCTTTGGCTAAGCAAATCACATGCACATTAGGCCCGGCATCCATAGTAAAATAAGCAGATAAACCTTTTTCTCGCCAGCCATGCAGCTTGTTTATAACTTCAACTGTTCCTTTGTTCCAGTAAAAAATCGGCGGTTTTGATGTCATAGCAATCATATGAAGTTCAATTGCTTCTTCTTCTAAAATTTCACCAAATATTTTAATATTTTTCTTGAGAATTGCTTTTTTTATGTTACGAATTCTTTTCGGAAGAAGTTTTTGTCTGACTTTATAAAACGGACTTGTTAGTGCCACGGCATGTCCTTCAGTGGAACTCTTCTTTTTTGTTCCTTTCTCAACAACTACTACGATGTCTCTCAAGTCCCAATGATTAGGAGGTGCAAGCTGAATTGCATATGATGAATTAGTATTTTTACCCTTCTTCCATTCAGCAAAACCGTCAATTATTGAGCGCGAAGCAGAACCCGAACCTAATCGGGCAAGTATTGAAAGATTCTTTTGTGAAAGCTCCAAGTTCGCAGCCGCACTTGCAGATAACGCCAGCGCCGAAAATGCCGATGCGGAAGATGCGATTCCGGCATCCGCCGGAAAATTATTTTTGGAAACAACTTTTACACACCAGGCTACATTTGATTTATCTCTAACAAAATCAATTATCTTAATGACCCTAAGTTTTTTATCGTCTTTTACCTCTTTAGAATCAATAAATACCCTGTCCCCTCTGAATCGTGGATTAAATTCAACGGTAGTAGTTGTTAAGCAGCTACCCATATTCATAGATAGTGAATTATTAAATGGAATGTTTAATTTAGGATTTTTCTTTCCCCAAAATTTAATAAAGGCAATATTGGCAGGTGAAACCGCTGTTTTTTTATATATTATTTTTTTCAATTTGTACTCCTTTAGCTCCTAAAGATGTGTGTAAGAGTTTAATATTCATCTTTTTCGCGAAATTCAGCAGTTTATTAATTTCCGGATGATAGGCAAGTAAAATTCCGGAATTACCTTTTCTTCCTCCTGCACCCGATATTTTAGCAGCCCCTCCTATTTTTTCAATTTTTCTTACCAATTCAATGCCAGAATCCGACACAACTCCCATACTTTCCAGAAGTCTTTCGTTTTCTTTTATCAGTTCGATTAATGAAACATCCTCTTCATTTAAGATAAAGCGTAAAAAACTTTTAGTAATTTTTTCGATTTTCTGAAAAGTTTTCTCATATTTCTTGGGGTGTTTTTTATAAAGTTCGGAAACCCTCCCAACCATCTGAGCGGTATTTTCCTGTGGTTTGCCGCTATTTATAAGGATAATATTTGACAAGTTTCTTGCCGGTTTGATCTTTGAAAATACTTTAAAAGAAGATGTTTCTTTTCTATACCAAAGAAATCCCCCGTAGGTACTTATGGCAACATCAACCCCACTGGGATTCCCGTGATAATGCTTTTCCGTTTCATACGCAATGTCATTTATTTTTTTTAAGACAATTTTACCGCTAGTGTACTCCATCAAAGCCGCTGCTACGGCAACCGCAATGCTGGCTGACGATCCCATTCCGCAACCTACAGGGATATCGGACCTTAAATTAATATTCAATCCTCCAAATTTAGTTTGCAAAAAGGTTTCGCAATTTTTTAAACTTCTTAACAAAATGCCACTTGCTTGAGTCGGATAAAAACTTAATTTACCTTTTGTTTTTTCTATTAATACTATTGCATATATATCCACAGCAGCAACTAAAGCTGGATAACCATGAACCACAGTATGTTCTCCGGATAAAATAACTTTTCCCGGAGCAGAAGTAATAATCTGGGAGGTCATAATATGTTATGTTCCGACAGGTCTGAACTTTAAACCATATCGAATAATACTTTCGCCATTGGGCTCTACGAGTTTTCGGAAAACAGCCTCTACTCTGGATCCAGATTTTAAATCTTTTAAATCGTAATCGGTGATTTGAGACAGAATAATCGGTCCGTCGTCCATTTTAACTAAGGCTATCGGATACGGTATTAGTTGTTCAAAACCTTCCGGCGCAACATATAGAAGTGACCAAGAAAAAATCTTTCCTAACGGAGACAGAACATGTGATTTTAGTGAATCACTTTTACGACAGGAGGGACAAAAGCTTTTTGCCGGATATGATATTTTTTTACAATTCATACAATAATTTCCAATAAGGCGATATCTTACCTTTTGCATACGCCAAGCCTTTGAAGATGATGAATTAAGCATGGTTATTTCCTTCCTAATATATGAATTACACTGGTTGCTCCGGTTCCTCCCACATTATGTGTTAATCCGATATCTGCCTTTTTCACTTGACGTTTATCGGCCAAACCCCTCAGTTGAGTAACTATCTCTACAATCTGTTTTACTCCCGTTGCCCCGACCGGATGCCCACAACCTTTCAATCCTCCGGAAGTGTTAATAGGCAACTTTCCGTCTAAATACGTTTCTTTTTCTTCTAAAGCAAGGTAGGCTTTCCCTTTTTCATAAAAACCCAAATCTTCCATTGCCAACACTTCCGCAATGGAAAAACAATCATGTACTTCAGCCAAATTTATATCTTTTGGAGAAAGTCCTGCTTCTTTGTATGCTTTGAGGGCAGCTTTTTGCACTGCCGGCAATGATGTAAAGCTATTTCTCTCACTTAAAGCCAGTGTGTCACTCGAAGCACCCGAACCCAAAATATAAACAGCATCTTCTTTAGATTTATATGAAGAATCCTTTGCCAATACAACCGCAGCTGCACCGTCGGATATTGGTGAGCAGTCTAATAATTTCAAAGGGGAAGCAACTGGCGCACTTTTTAATACATCCTCAACGCTAATTTCCTGTTGAAAATGTGCACTCGGATTCAAGCTTGCGTGATAATGATTTTTTACTGAAACCAAAGCCAAATGTTTTTCTTCGATGTTATATTTTTCCATGTAACAGCGTGCAATTAACGCATATAATCCGGCAAAAGTTGCACCATAGGGCACTTCCCATTCTTCATCCGCCGCCTCCATCAATGCAGAACTTATTTCCGAACCCGATAAATCTGACATTTTTTCTACTCCTACCACAAGTACCTTCTTGAATCTCCCGCTCTGAATACTTTCTATTGCTCGAAGTACAGCAAGACCGCCTGACGCGCAGGCTGCCTCAATTCTGGTACTATCCGCATCTAGACCAAGCTCGCTACAAACCAAACTTCCAAGATGGGATTGGCCTGCGGTTTTTGAGCCAAGCATATTAGCAACAAAGACAGCATCAATATCTTTAATTTCAAGGTTGGAATCGGCTATGGCTGCAAGTGAAACATCTCGTGCCAAATCGCGAAGCGATAAATCCCACAGTTCTCCAAAAGGAGTTAGTCCGGTGCCGAGTACAACAACTTTTTTCATAATAATAGTTTTCTCCTCAAGCGTGCATATCTAGTATAGGAAATGTATTTTTTACGATTAATATAATCATCGGCAGTCTTGGCCTTCTTTTGCACAAACGGTAGCTCTTTTGTAGTTACAAATGAGAATGAATCGGACCCTGCTCCGGAGCCGTATGATGTAACTAATATTGTTTGGTTGGGCTTGGCATGATCAAGTACGTGAGCCAGTCCGATCATTGATGCTGCTGAATATGGATTACCTATAAGGTCAACAACTAATGAGTTTTGAATTTGGGAATCTGTAAAACCTAATTTTTGGGCAATTGTTCTGGGAAATTTTCCATTCGGCATATGAAAAACTACGTAATCATAATCTTTTGCTTTAGTTTTTGTTTTTTCTAAAAATGCATTTGTTGCTTCTTGTATATGCCTAAAATACGAAGGTTCTCCGGTAAATCTACCGCCATGTTGCGGATATACTTTATTAGGTCTGCGCCAAAAATCAGGAGTGTCTGTTGTAAATGACAAGGTATCTATTAATTCTGCAACAAGTTTGTTTTTACCTAAGATAAATGCTCCTGCCCCAGCGGCCGCCGTATACTCTAACGCATCTCCCGGGGCACCTTGGGCAGTATCAGCACCTATTGCTAACCCGTACTCAATTAAACCCGAAGCAACTAGTCCTACTACTATTTGTATAGCTGCGGTGCCTGCTTTGCACGCAAACTCTGTATCCGCTGAAAAACTAAATGGGTTTATTCCTAAAGCATCTCCTACTATGCCCGAAGATGGTTTAACCGCATATGGATGCGATTCGGACCCAATATACAACGCTTTTATAGCATCTACTTTTATGCTACTTCTTTTTATCGCGTTTAAACCTGCTTCAACAGATAATGTGACTGTATCCTCGTCAAAATTGGGGACAGCCTTTTCTTTAACTTTAAGAGACTCTCCCGGATTAAAAGCTCTTTCCCACGCTTTTGCAATTTCTTCAGTTGAAATGCGAGCATAAGGGATCGATACCCCATAACCGACAATCCCGACTTTTGCATTAATCATGTTTCTTTTCTCCTCTCCCGAGCCACCTGTGAGCTTTGGCCAAATCTCCTGATCCCAGAGCAGCTAATAAAGAAATTTCTCCTGCTAAAACGGAAGCTGCAATTATTTCTGCAAATTTCTTTGCGTTAGAACCGGGGGGGCTGCCTCCTCCGGCAACTCCCAGTATTGATAGCGCTTCTTTTTGGGTCGCCAGGTCGGTACCTCCTCCGATAGTTCCAACTGGTAAGTCCGGTAAAGAAACAGAAATATACAAATCATGTCCTGTTAGTTCTACCGTTGTTATACCCGAAGAAGCTTCAGCAACATGAGCCATATCCTGACCGGTCGCCAGAAAAATTGCCGCGATGATGTTGGCGTGATGGGCATTAAATCCAAGCGATCCTGCGAGAGCCGAACCGATTAAATTTTTTCTGGTATTTATATCAACAAAATCCCTTGGATTTGTTTTGAGAACTTCTTTGACTATTTTTTCAGGAATCGTCACCTCCGCATGCACACTATATCCTCTTTTTTCAATTTTGTTCATCCAGGAAGCTTTTTTATCAGTGCATAAATTTCCGGAAAGAGCAATGCAGGGAATATTCGTTTCTTTTTCGATGTAATTTTTTATAACATGGTCACAAGCCAAAGTAACCATATTCATTCCCATAGCGTCCTGTGTATCAAAAACAAAACGAAGAAAAACGTTCCTGCCGGCAACGAAAGGATTAATTGATAGTAATGTCAAGTGGATGTCCGTCTGATGAACTCTTTTGGAAATTTCTTTAAAATGAGATTTGATAAAGGAAACAAATTTCCTGCTTTCCTTAAGGCCTGCTGTATGAAAAAGAGGCGCACGTGTCATTCCGCTTTGTTCAATATAAACGAAGGCGCCATCCGACAGCTTAATTGCATTACAACCCCGATTAACGCTAGCAACCAGTGCGCCTTCTGTCGTTGCCAAGGGAATAAAAAATTCACCTTTTGCATAATCGCCATTCACCCTTAAAGGTCCAGCAATTCCTAATGGAGTTTCTGTTTTACCGATTAAATTCTCGCAATTTTTCGTTGAAGTACTCTCTATATTAAACGAAGGATTACTAATATTACTAAGCGTTGTATGAGTCAACATACTCAAAACATCTCTGCGAACTTCCATCTGTTCTTTTAAACTTAATTTGGAAGATCGTATGAATACAGTTTTATCTCTAACTAAATCTCGAATCATTTTCCGTTTTAAAGCTTCCGACATTATTTTTCAGGCAACAATACTCACAAGCACAATGGTGCTATACTTATTAGTCGAAGTCATGTCGAAAACCCCACATATATCATTTGTAATACTTTATCGAAGCTTTGCACTCCCTTTGATGAAATTTATAATAAAACGAGTGGGGGCTAACCAAGAAACGGCGGAAGAAGTATTTTCTCAAACCATTACATCAGCATGGGAAGGATACCACACTTTTAAAAATAAAAGTAAATTTTTTACCTGGATTTGCAGAATCGCATTAAACAAAATCGCTGATTATTATCGTACAGAGATTCACGAACAGTCGGTATTTGTGGCACCGTTATTGGAGGAAATTGCATATGTCAAAGACGACGATCTGGCTCCGGAGGAAAAATTAGCCCTGCAAGAGATGAGGATTTCGGTCAGGGCATGTCTGTCGCTTCTGCCGCCCGAAAAACGACAACTTTTATATTTACGATTCTGGAAATCGATGTCGATTAAAGAAATTGCAAAGTTTTTCGGAGTAAGCGAAAGGTCTGTCGAGGGAAAAATATACCGGGCAAAAAGAAGCCTGGCAGAATTATTAGTCAACAGCTATCCTGATTATGTTAAAGCGCCTCAAACCACATCAAACAAAACCGCTACTTGACAGAATAATTAATAAGTAAATATTATTAAAGGTAGTCGGTACAAACTTTATGAGTCTTAATTTAGGAAAAACTGCCCAAAATTTAAGGAACTGGAGGTCATGGAAGAAAAATACTCAATTCCTCGCAGTGCTTGTTCTTCTTTTTAGCGTCCTTGTTACGACCTATGCGGTAAGTAATTTTATTCTTTATCTCTCGAGGGCTGCTGCTGCAAAAATTTATTTCGCCCCTTCACCACTCGACCTGCCGCCTAATTCAACAGTAAGCGTAATGATAGACCCGGCAGACAATACAAGCTTACAAGGAGGTTGGGTATTTGTTGAATTTGATCAAACTAAAGTTCAATTAACTGGAGAGATTATGCCAAACCCAACTTTCAGCACTATTGTGAGAGTAACGCCAATGAGTGAAGCTAATACAACAGGTAAAATAGAAGTCGCTCTTGGCCTGCCGCCTAATGTACCTTCGCCGACCGGAATAATGGAGTGGGCAAAAATACCTCTCCGAGCTGTAAATACGACATCATCAACGACAAACATTACTTCGAATATTGTAAATTCGCAGCTTGTATACCTTGTTAATGGACAGCCGCAAAGTGTTGCTTTGACTACCACGGCTGGCATAATAAGACTTAATACACTACCTACACCGTTGCCTACTAGTATTGTAGCTAGCCCAACTCCCAGGCCTTCCACGACACCGTTACCAACTGCATCGGTAGCGCCGACTTCCCCAACTCCAACGTCACCAACAGGACCGACTGTAAGCTTGACACCCGTTGCTGATAGTTATGTATCCGGTAGCTTTACGACAACAAACTGGGGAGGTTCTCAAACATTATCTATTGATAATTCCCCTGAAATTAAAATCTCTTATCTTAGATTTGATTTGTCTTCTCTTGCCGGACAGGGTATTAGATCAGCACAACTTAGATTAAGGGTAAAAGACGTTGTCGGCTCCGGTTCTACAAATACGCAAAGCGTCAAATTAACTGATACCAACTGGGGAGAATTTACAATTAATTATAGTAATCGGCCGCTTCCCGGCCAGTCAGTGGCAGTCATAAATGGTGGTCAGGATGGAACTTTTATCACGGTTGATGTTTCCTCGGCGGTAATCTCTAAACAAGGGCAACTTATATCTTTTGCAATAGATACAACGGGTGATGACGGCCTTGAATTATTTTCAAAAGAGTACTCTCTAACAACTCACAGGCCAACTCTTATCGTTTCTACTACTACCGGGCCAACTCCAATCCCACCAACGCCTACAAGACCGCCTAATACCCCTACTCCAACACTTAGGCCGCCTACTCCTACTCCATCGGTTCCTGTGCAACCTGCTGATACAACTTTGTCTATTACAAACTCAAGCGGAAGCTCAACACCAACAGTAGTATTAGGTCAAACATTTACAATGAATATTAATGTAAACACCGGCATCAACTCTATTGTAGGAACGGAACTATACATTAATTTTGACCGAACGAGACTAAGAGCAGTGGATATTGTTCCGGGAGTCTTCTTTGCTAACCCAGTCGAAACGTTGGAAAGAATAAATAATACAACTGGAACAATTGATTATGTCCTTCACACTCCCCCGGAAACACCCGCAAAAAGAGGGTCGGGTATACTTGCCGTAATGACATTTGAGGCGATAGGAGTAGGAAGCGCTCCGATAACTTGGATAACCGGTGTAGACGGAACAATAATCGGAGCTATAAATACCGGAGCCAGGAACGCTCTTAAATCGGCAACCGGGGCAACAATCAATATACTCGGCAAACAAGCCATACCGGGAGATATAAACATCTATGATGCGGGAACAGACTTCTGTGGAGATGGCATAGTAAACGCTTTAGACTATGTAGTACTTTTTGATAACTTCGGCGAAGCTCCGACAGATCATCCTTGTGCCGATATTAATGACGACGGAAGGGTAAACATCCTCGACTACGTAATAATGTTTGAAAACTGGGGAAGAACAGCTCAATAATCAATAATACTGATGAATGGAAAAGGTATATCCGTAATCCTCATAACAATTCTCGCCCTCGCCGGTGTAGGTTTTTTAATCGCTTTATATACCCAAAAATCAAAATCAAATTTAACAGTTGAAAAACCATCCCAATCTACTGCAGAACAAGTTTCACCCACGACTAGTTTAACTCCGAACAAAGGCACTTTACGTACAAACTCAACAACTTGGGAAGTTGATAAACAATACGAGGTGGAAGTAACTTTTGACAAACTCCCGAATCCTGCACCAATCGCTTTTACACTGCAAATTCTTTACGAACCGACGGTATTAAGAGTGGATGATGTAGAGATCGGAAGCTTGTGGACTGGGTCTAATGTTTTGGAAGAAAAAATCAATAACGATACAGGTGTGGTAATGTTTTCTGCAGGACAAGGATTCGAGGATGAAGTAACCCAAAACAAAGTATTGGCAAAACTGAAAATCACTGCAATAGAATTTGACGAGAATAGTCCGGAAACAAGTATCCGGATCGGTCCCGAATCGGCAACGGCATCTGACGGTAAAAACCTCATTAAATTAGAAGTTCCTTCAGTTGTGGTAAAATTATCCAAGTAAACTATGGATAAAAAGAAAGTAATTTTCGTCATTCTAACAATTCTGTTGATCTTGGGTGGAGTTGGTGCTGGAGTATATTTGGTCCAGCAAAGTGCCGAATATCGCGAAAAAGCCGCTCCTGCTACCACAATAGCATTTACTGCCAGTAATTCCAGTCCGCTACTTGGACAAAACATTGACGTAAATGTTGAAGTTAATACAGGGGAAAATAATATTATGATCGCCGAATTAAATATAAATTTTGATCCCACTAGATTAGAAGTTCTGGAAGTAAGTCCAGGAAATTTTTTTACTAACCCTGCTACAATCGGACCCCGGATAGATAATACGCAGGGAACAATATATTACGTTCTTTACCTTCCTACAAATGCTACTCCAAAACAAGGCCAGGGTATTTTGGCTAAAATTTCTTTCAGCACTAAAGAATTAGGTAGTGCTACAGTTAATATTGCCCCGAACACAATCGTGGGTGATACTAGCGAACAAGGAACTGTAGCAGAAGGTCCAAGAAACGTCTTGATAGGCACTACTCCCTTAACAATTAATGTCCTGGCTGCAACAACGCCAACGAACACACCAACACCGACCACACCCGCCGGCGTATCCCCTACAGCTGTACCAAGTCCAACCAGCGGTATAGGCGGAAACGGATCAGTCACACCTACTCCAACAAGAACACCTACCAGTATTCCTACAACCGCTCCTACTCAAAGTGCTTCCAGCTCATCAAGTCCAACTCCGACAACGGAAATTCCGCCAATTCCCAATTCAGGAATATCATTGCCTACACTTATTGGAGTATCTGCCGGAGTATTACTTATAGCACTTTCTCTCATGCTAGCCTTATAAGATTTATCGTTTAGGTGATTGCTTCTTCCTCCTCGCTTTACCACCCATTCCTATCTTGCGCCTTTCGCGTATCCTTGCGTCGCGGGTTAAAAGTCCGGCTTTTTTAAGAACAGGACGAAAATTTTCTTTATCAAGTTTTGACAATGATCGAGCAATAGCGTGGGTAGTCGCTTCAAGTTGCCCTTTTATACCCCCGCCACTTACCTTTGTTGTCACATAATAAGAATTGGTTCCATCAATAAGCCGAAAAGGTTTTGACCAAGTTTCCTTAAAAACCTCTCCGCTAAAATATTGTGCTATGGGCTTACCGTTTACGGTCGACTCTCCTTTACCCCTATAAAGTCTTACCCTGGCAGATGCCCCTTTTCTTCTACCTATTGCGTAAATATAATCCTTTTTATTTTTATTTATCATCCTTCGACTTCGCTCAGGACAAGTCTATGAGCTATTCTCCTTTCCAAACTTATCTTTGTATGGGTGATCTTCACCTGAAAATATTTTTAAACGCAGTAACCTTTTATTTCTCAGGCGATTATCCGGTAGCATACCATAAACAGACTTTTGGACAACTTTCTGGGGCTGGGTCGTAAATAATTTCTCAAATTTAACCTCTCTAAAACCTCCGGGGTATCCGGAATGTTTATAATAAATTTTATTTTTAAATTTATTGCCGCTTAAAACCAACTTATCGGCATTGATAACAACCATATAATCACCCATATCAATATGATTTGTGTAAGTGGGTTTATGTTTTCCCATTAGAATCTTTGCAATTTCAGAAGCCATTCTGCCCAATATCTTACCTTCGGCATCTATTAAATGCCAATTTCTTTTTATATCTTTTGCTTTTGGTTGATAAGTTTTCATTTTTAATGATTTACACCGGTTTTTTTACGGATTTCACTGATTTTTTCCTCAAAGAATTTAATCTTCCTCTAAGTGATTTCTTATCCGCTTTTGCTTCTTCTGACTTAGTCTTATCTTTTCCTTTTATTGATTTATTACTCACGCTTATTTTTCTGCTCCATTCCAGCTTGACTATTCGCGCATTATCACCCCGTCTTCGGGGAAGATTAGTAATCCTAATGAAACCACTTTTTATATCATCAAAAGTAGCCACTACAGTTTCATAAAGTTTTTTTGTAGTTTCTCTGTCATTAGCCAAAATTGCTGAAATTTTACGTTTATCATTAAAGTCAGCCGATTTGGCAAATCGGATAAGTTTCTCGGCGTCACGCTTGATCGCATTTGCTTTTGCATAAGTAGTAATGATTGAACCATGAATAATCAAAGCCCTCAAAAGCGCGCGGAAAAGCGCATTTCGAGAATCTGTATCTCTCGATAATTTTTCCCCAAAAACCTTCTTTTTCATGAAATATTACTGCTGCGAAAGATTAATACCTTTCTCTCCAAGTGCAGCTTCAATTATTTTGACAGATTTTTCTCCTAAATTCCTTACTCTCACAAGGTCGTCTCTTTTTGCTTTAATAAGATCTTCAACAGTTTCGTGTCCGGCTTTAAGAAGCGCGTTTGCAACACGAGTTGGTAATCCTATCTCCTCAACCGATAACTTTCCTGTAGGTCCCAGTATGTCTATATCTTTTTTAACTTCGTCTTTCACCTTTTTAGGAGATACTATTTGACTGAAATAAGAAACTAATATTTTTGCCGATGTAACGAGTGCTTCTTTAGGGTTTATCGTGCCATCCGTCCAAACATCCAATATTAATTTGTCGTAGTTTGTTAACCTTCCTACACGAGTTTCTTCAATTTCATATTTTACTCGCGTTACAGGTGAAAAAGAGGCGTCCAGTGGAATCAGTCCTATTTCTCCTGTTACTCTATCATCCGAGGCTGAATAACCAACTCCATTTTCGATATCCAATTTGACGTCTAATTTCAGTCCTTTGTTTAGATATGCCAATACTAGATTAGGATTAGCAACTTTTAAAGATGAATCTCCTTTTATATCTTGGGCTTTTACTTCTTTGGGTCCGACAGCCGATATCGTTGCCTTCGCTGTCTTTTCACCAACGTATGTAAACCTAACTTTTTTTAGATTCAATAACAGTTCGACAACATCTTCTTTCATTCCTTTAAGTGTCGAGAACTGATGTTTGATACCGGATATTCTTACACTTGTTATGGCAGCACCGGGAATTGATGTCAATAATATTCTTCTGAGAGAATTGCCCAAGGTATCTCCATACCCTTGTTCCAAAGGCGATATGATAAATCTACCGTAATTTTCTTTACCTTCATCGATTTTTACTTCAAAAATTGGTTCATTCATCATTAATCACCTCCCTCCGGGCCAGAGGCCCTCAGGGCCGGCGGCCTAAAGCGCCGACTTTTTATCTCGAGTAAAACTCTACTATATCCTGTTCCGAAACGGGTTCTGGAATATCTTCTCTTTTTGGTTTCGTTACGACTCGAGCTGCTGCCTTTTTTCTGGCCAACCATGATGGAATATTATAGTCTTCCAAGGTAATCAGTTTGTTAATAGCAGGAATCTTCATTGCAATATTTGAAAGAATTATAATTTGTCCGGATTTTACTTGATAGGAGGGAATATTTACATATTTACCATCAACAAGAACGTGGCGATGTGAAACCAACTGTCTGGCGGCGGCCCGCGTCGGGGCAAAACCAAGACGATAAATAACATTGTCCAATCTCTGCTCCAGTAGCGACATCAGAACTTCTCCTGTATTCCCTTTAGATTTTAACGCTTTCTGGACATACTTTTTAAACTGTTTTTCCATGAGACCATAAAGTCTTCTGACTTTCTGTTTTTCTCGTAATTGTCTTCCGTACCTTGATCCGATCCTTGATCCTTTAGGTCCATGAACCCCGGGAGGGACATTCAAACGAGTAAGTTTGGATCCAGCACCGAATAAATCAAATCCTTCACGCCTTGATAATCTGTCTTTTGGTCCGGTATATCTTGCCATAAGTCGCTTCGCTTTAATTTCCAATTGTTATTGATTGGTCATTGGTAGTATTGGTACTTATTGGTTTATTGGAAATTTTTCTCATACTCTCCTTTTCTTCTTAGGCCTTGGACCGTTATGCGGAATAGGTGTAACGTCCGCAATCATTGAAATTTTTAACCCTGCCGCTCGTATTGCACGTAGTGTTGCATCTCTTCCGGGGCCCGGACCTTTTACAAAAATTTCTACTTCTTCTAACTTATTTTCTTCTTTTGCTTTCTTAATTGCTTTATCGACAGCTGTTGTTGCAGCGAACGGAGTCGATTTTCTGGTACCTTTAAAACCTACGTTTCCTGAAGAACTCCACACCAATGTGTCTCCATGCTCGTCTGTTACTGTTACCAAAGTATTATTAAAAGAAGCCGAAATATAGACTTTGCCCTTTTTAGAATCTTTTTTTATTACTTTTTGTTTTAATTTTTTCTTATTTGCCATATATTTAATCAGCTCTCAACTTTTTGAGACATTTTGGATAATGCTTCTTTTTTGAAAGCTCCCACTGTTTTTCTTTTACCTCTTTTTGTTCGCGCATTACTTCTTGTCCTTTGACCTCTTGCAGGTAAATTTCGCGCGTGTCTTAAACCCCTGAACGAACCAATCGTCTTTAATCGTTGGGTATTTGAGCGTACTGTTCGTATAAGTTCGCCTTCTATTGCATATTTTTCAATAACCGAGGCAATCTTAGCTAAATCATCCGAACTTAAATTCTCCACTCTTTTCGAGTTATCCATTTTAAGTTCGGCTAGAATTTTTGTTGACAAAGGCCAGCCTATACCCTTTATTCTAGTTAGGGCAAAAGGTACCTTCCATTTATCTTGCAATTCAATTCCTGCTATACGTGCCATATATTTTATCCCTGTCTTTGTTTGTGCCTAGGATTTTTACAAATAACGTAGATCACACCATGTCTTTTTACAATCTTGCAATCCTTACATCTTTTTTTAACCGATGATATTACTTTCATGCTCGTTTCACTTAAATAAATACAAATGTCAAATAAGTACAAATAAATACCAATTTCCAATTGGGAATTTGTATTTATTGGTGTTCATTGGTACTTATTGGTAATTATTTTCTGTATTTCTGGATAATTCTGCCTCTCTCCTCATCGTATTTTGTCATTTCTACTTGTACTAAGTCCCCCGGAAAGATCCTTACATATTTTCGTCTCAGAGAACCTTTTAACGTTGCTAAGATAATTCGCTCATTACTAAGCTGCACCCGAAACATTGTGTTCGGCAATGATTCTACAACTGTGCCCTCGATTTTTGTCGTATCCTTAGCTTGCATAAATATTTAACCAAAAAAACAAGCTAATTCACCATTAGCTTACAAAGTATCTAGTTAGTCAAGCCCGAGTCGAGCTCGGTTAAGACTATAGACCCTTTTTTCGTTATTGCAACGGTTTCTTCGAAAAGTCCTGCTATTTTACCATCGGCCGTGTTAATTGTCCACCCATCATCGGATAAACTCACGTTACTGCCACCTTTAGTGTACATCACTTCAATAGCTAAAACCGCACCTTCAGGAATTATCGGGCTTTCGTTTCTTTTTAAAGAATCGACAAAACACGGGATTTGTGGGTCCTCATGGAGCTCTCTGCCCACACCGTGTCCTACCAAAGATCTTATAGGCGAATAGCCGGCTTTATTCAAGGTTGTCTCTATGGCATTAGAAATATCCCAAATTCTTTTTCCCACTTTGGCTTCCGATATTGCTTTTTTTAATGCAATTTTGCCTGTTTCGATAAACTTATTAGTTTTTACACCGGTTGATACTCCCACAGAAAAGGAAGTATCCGTGTGAAATCCTTTATAAAACATGCCAACGTCGATGCTCACCAAATCTCCTCTTTTAAAGATTATGCTCTTTTTAGGAATACCGTGAACTACCCCATTGTTAACATTTACGCATGTAGCCCATCTGTATCCATCGACCATTTTAAAAGAAGGTTTGCCACCCTCTTTAGCCATCAAATCATTGGCCAGGTTTTCAATCTCCATTGCGCTAATTCCTTCTTTAACTGCTTTTTCTAGTGAATTTTTAACATGAGAAAGTTTTTTTCCACCTTCTTGCATTATTTTAATTTCAGTTCCAGTTTTTATTATCACGTTATTTATGATTGGTTTTTAACCCCCAATTTACGTAGGATGTCTTCAAAGACAAAATCAATCGGTTGAGCCGCGTTAACCCGAATCAATTGTCCTTTTTTATCCAAGAAATCGATTAGTTTTTTTGTATTATCCTCATAATATTTAAATCTCACTTTTATTGATTTAGGGTTATCATCTTTTCTTCTTAATAATTTTCCACCGCATTTGCAACGATTAGGTTTCGGTGGCGGATTCGTAATCAGGTTATAAACTTCACCACACTTATCGCAAATTCTTCGCGAAGATAATCTTTTAACGGCCTCTGCTTCTCTTAAGTCAAGAGAAATGACTGCTTCGATATCCTGGTCTTTTGATTTAAGCCATTTTTCGTAATCCTCAAACTGAGAAATAAATCTCGGAAAACCCTCGAAAAGTATGTTTTTTCCGTCAGGAACATTTTTTTCTAAATAATCCATCACAAATTCCGTCATTATTTTCTCCGGAATAAGTTTGCCGCTTTCGATAATCTTTTTAATTTCATCATTCTTAACTGCCCATTCTCTGGATAACTTGCCCGTTTGCAAATAAAAAAGGCCAAGTTTTTTTGCAAGCTTTTCCGCTTGAGTTCCCTTACCTGATCCTGGTGCGCCAAGAAGAACTAAATTCATATATTAAACTTACCTTAAATACGCCTCATATCGCTTCATGACAAGTTGTGATTCAATATCGCGAGTTATCTCAAGGACAACTGATACAACTATCAAAATTCCCGTACCCCCGATTGCCAAATTGGCAACTCCTATCATATTTTGAAAGAACGAAGGTAGTATTGCAATAAAGCCCAAAAATGCAGCTCCCACCAAAGTAATCCTGTTTAATACGCTTCCTAAATACTTCGTGGTTTGAGAGCCTGGTCGTATTCCCGGAATAAATCCTCCGCTTTTCTGAAGATTCTCAGAGATACGCTCAGGATTAAAAACAACCGATGTATAAAAATATGTAAAACCAAAAACCAAAAAGAAATAAACTACATTATAAATAATTGAGGTCGGATTAAAGATCGTGGAAATTTGTGTTGCCAGTTGAGCGATTTTTACATTTCCTACGCCGGATAAAAACTGGCCCATCATGGATGGCAACAATACTAAAGATACGGCAAAAATAATTGGTATTACACCTGCCTGATTTAACCTTAAAGGTATGTATGATGAGGATAAACCTATTCTTCCGACACGTCTGGCATAATTTACCGGAATTTGTCGGGTGGCCTCATTCATAAAAACTATAAGTCCAACTATGACCACCGAGAGAGCCAAAAACACGCCAATCTTCAATAAATCTTGAGGATTAATCACTGCTACGGATTGACCTAAGGTAACCGGTAGTCTTGCAACTATACCTGCAAAAATCAAAAATGAGATACCATTTCCTATTCCATATTCCGTTATCAATTCTCCAAACCAGACCGAAAGCATCGTACCTGCGGTCATTGTAAAAACCAAAGCCAAAAGAGCTACTATAGGCAAAGACGGGATAATGGACTGGCTTCTTAAAAGAGTATACATTCCGAAACTCTGCATAATTGCCAACGGAACAGTTAAAAAGCGGGTGTATTGATTAATTTTTTCCTGTCCGAATTCTCCCTCTTTAGATAATTCTTCAAGTTGGGGAATCACATATGTTAAAAGTTGCATGATAATAGATGCATTAATATAAGGAGTCAGTCCAAGTGCCATTATTGAAAAGTTAGCCAAAGTGCCTCCGGAAAAAACATCAAGAAGCGAGAGCAGGGGACTACTCAAAAATAATGCTGCCAAGGATTCTCTTTCAACCCCTGCTGCAGGAATATGTGCCGATAAACGAAATACAATCAAAACAACAGCGGTTATAAGAAGCTTTTTTCTGATATCGGGCGACTTATATGCTTTTGAAAAAAACTGAATTATTTGAGAAAACATAAGTTAAAATATCTAGTTTTTAATAATCTCTCCCCCTGCTTTTTCAATTTTTCCGGCAAGACTTTTTGAAATAGGAACGGCAATCTTAAACTTCTTCTTAACATCGCCATCACCCAGAATTTTCACTCCATATTTTCTCGCATCCTTCTCATTCACAATTCTCATTTTAACTAATAATTCAATGTTCACAGTACTCCCGGTAGGAATTAAGTCAAGATACCTGCTTTTTACAATAAGGGGCTTTTTCCGGGCTTTAAATTTATCCTTGCCGCGCCTTAAAGGAAGATGTTTGATGAACGATTTTTTCATCTTGATGCCTTCAAAAATCACTCCGATTTTGCCTCTTGCCTTTTGACCTTTCTGGCCCCGACCTGTTGTATGGCCACCACGGCCTGATCCGTAACCACGGCCTAATCTTTTCTTTCGTTTTGATACTACTTTAGGTAAGACTTTCATGTTAAATCCAACGTTCCCTTTTTTCTACTGATTTTGGCAATCTTTCTTAGCGCCTTAAGTGTTGCATAAACATTATTAGTCTTATTCGCGGTCCCCAAAACTTTTCCGACGGCATCTCTTATTCCCGCGCTTTCTAATACCACTCTCATTGGACCTCCCGCAATAATACCTGATCCGGGAGGAGCAGGTTTCAATAAAATTTTCGCGGCCGAAAATTTTTCTTCAACGGAGTAGGGAATCGTTGTTCCGCGAAGTGGTACTTTAAACATGCGCTTCTTCGCAGATTCAATTGCTTTCCTGATAGCTCCCGAAACGTCAGGGGCTTTAGATAAACCGATTCCCACTTTGCCTTTTTTATTTCCGATAACAACCAAAGCTGAAAAACGGATAGTATTACCCCCTTTAGTTTTTTTTGAAATTCGCCTTATTTCAACCACAGTTTCTTCAAACTCTTTTATCTGTTGGTACCCTTGTTGCATTAAAATTTTAATCCTTTCTTTCTTGCACCCTCGGCGACGGCTTTGACTCTGCCGTGATACTTGTAGCCACTTCGATCAAAAACCACTTTATCGATCTTTTTCTTCAAAGATTTTTCTGCTAAAAGCTCACCCACCTTTTCTGAAATTACCGCTTTTGAAATTTTCTCTGCTTTATTACTAGTGCCTTTTTTAACCAACTCAAGATCATTTGCCGATACCAAGGTAAGTCCTTTTTCATCGTCAATTATTTGAGTATAGATGTGTTTATTGGATCTAAATACTGAAAGTCTCGGCTGTAATTTCGTACCTTCAACTTTATCTCTGATCCTTTTTCTGCGTATCTGACGGCTTGCAATTTTATTTACCATATCAAAAATTATGCTGCAGTAGCAGTCTTGGCTGCTTTACCCGCCTTCCTTCTTATATATTCATCTTTGTATTTTATACCTTTACCCTTGTAAGGCTCGGGGGGTCTTATTGCGCGTATCTTCGCTGCAATTTCACCGACAATTTCTTTATCCATACCCGTAATTGTAATATCGCTTTTTTCAACACTAAAGATAATCCCTTCGGGTGCTTCGATTTTTACCGGATGAGAATAACCTATGGCCAAACTTAAAATTCTCCCGGATACTTCTCCTCTATAACCCGTTCCTACCATCTCGAGTTTTTTACTGAAACCAACACTTACTCCATTGACCATATTTGCGATATGTGCCCTAGTTGTTCCATGTATAGATCTTGCGCTTTTACTCTTACTGTTAACTGAAACCACATATCGGTTGCCCTCTTTTTTCACGCTTACAACCTTTGAGATATTTTTTGCCAACTCTCCCTTGGGCCCGGTAACAAACACTCTATTGCCATCAACCTTTATGCTCACTCCTTCGGGTAGTTCTATAGGTAATTTTCCGATTCGGCTCATATGAATTTATAATATTTTTGCTAAAACTTCTCCACCTAAACGTTTCTTAATGGCTTGTTGCATTGAAATAACTCCTTTTGGAGTAGAAATCAGATATACGAATGGTCCTTTTATTTTTTCCAGTTCTTCAACATTTTTATAGATTCTTAGTCCGGGTTTTGAAATTAAATGAACTTCCGAGATAATTGGTTCTTTACTGCGATATACAATTCTCAAAGAGATTTTGGTTTTGTCTTCTTTGACCTCATCAATAAAACCTTCCTTCTCCAGGGCATTAGCCACAGACTTTATTAGTTTACTTTTTGGCACATCTAAAGTTCGCTTATTTGCCAAGCTTGCATTTTTTATCCTTATCAGAAAGTCACCCAAAGGATAATTTACTGTTCCTGTATTTTGTTTTTTGGCTTTTTCCTTTTTCATAACTTTATTTTTGTTTACCAACTCGCTTTCTTGACACCTGGTATTTCACCCTTATGAGCGTACTCCCTAAAGCACAACCTGCATAATCCAAATTGCCTTAGATATCCACGGGGTCTACCACATAAACGACAGCGATTTCTGTAACGAACTTTATATTTTAGCTTTTTTGCCTCTCTGACTTCTTTCGCTTTTCGTGCCATTTATTCTCCTTTTTCAAAAGGCATTCCCAATAACTCTAATAATTTCATTGATTTTTCGATATCTTTTGATTTAGTTACAATAGTTATTTCAAGACCTCTCGATTGAGATTTGGTTATATCAATTTCAGGAAAAACCGTGTGCTCTACAATACCTAAAGTATAATTTCCTTGCCTGTCAAAACTGCTTTTTGAAACACCCCTAAAATCCCTTAAACGCGGAAGTACTATGGAAAAAAGTTTATCCAAAAAGGAATACATTTTTTCATTTCTCAAGGTAACTCTTAAGCCAACAGGCATGCCGCGCCTTATTCCAAAACTGGCAACCGAAACTTTTGCCCCTCTGATCTGCGGCATCTGCCCCGTTATTACAGCCATATCCTTCTTGACCTGATCCAACATTTCCTTGTTCTTGGCAACTTCACCAATACCCATATTCACTACAACCTTTTCTATCTTTGGTACAGCCATATTATTTTTGACCTCAATCTCTTTTAATAGCTGAGATATTACTTCTTTTTGATATTTTTGTTTTAATCTAATCATTGCTTTACCGAGCTTTCTTTTTGGTATCTATCTCTCTTTTACACTTTTTACATATCCGTCTTTTTTCATTTTCAACAACCTTGAAACCAATTCTGGTAACTTTACTGCATTTGGGGCATATAAGCGCGATTTTGGCAAAAGCTAAAGGACGCGGGATTTCATAAATCCCGCCTTTTTGGCCCGATCTTCCCTTTACATGTTTTTTATAGATATTTATGCCCGGGATCAGGGCAAGGCCAATCTTTGGAAAAATTCTCTCAATTTCGCCGTCCCTGCTTTTATCTTTTCCTGATTCAACTTTTACCTTGTCTCCTACTTTAAATTTAATCATAAGACTTATATGTCCTGTTTAAACTACCTCCCTTGCTAACGATGCAATTTTTGTATAACCCTTTTCTTTGACTTCCCTTGCAATGGGACCCAGGACTCTGGTACCTCTGGGCAAGCCTTGTTTATCTATTGCTACTCCTGCATTATCGTCAAATCTCAGATAGCTACCATCACTTCTTCTGATTTCTTTTTTGGTTCTGACAATTAAAACCTTCAGTTTTTCAGCGTCCGTAACAACACCATTCGGATCCGCCCTGTCAACTACACACCGGACGACATCACCAATTGTCGCATAAATGCCTATTTTGGATGTTACTCCGATTACCTTGAACCTTCTTGCTCCGGAATTATCTGCCGGTGTCAGAACACTGCCAAGTTGTATCATTTTTTAATTACCTTTCCTGTTTTTTGTTCTCCTACAACTTCTGTAATTCGCCACCTTTTGGTTTTACTGTAGGGTTTACTCTCGACAAAACGCACGACCTGTCCTTCCTTTACTCCAATTGTGTCGTGAACATGATATTTTTTAGATCGTACTATCCTTTTTTTGTAAACGGGATGTGCAATAACGCGCTCAACCATAATATTTGCAGTTTTTTGCATTTTTGTTGATACTACTTTGCCCTTATAAATTTTCATATTTTTACTTTTCCTTTTTTTCGGCTAAAATCTGTTTTTCACTTACCAAAGTCAGCATTCTTGAAATTTCAAGCCTGATATTTCTTGCTAGTTTCAAATTTTTTTCCTTAGACGCCATTATTGAAGCTTTAGCTTTTATTAGCTCCTTTCTTTTTTCCTCAATTATCTTTTTAAGCTCGATTACCTCTTTTGTTTTCAGATTATCAAAATCCTTCTTTTTCATTTCTTTATTATTTTACTCTACTAACGATTTTAGTTTTAAACGGCATTTTAGCAGCAGCTTTAGCAAAAGCCGAATTTGCAACATCTATCGTCACCCCCGTAATTTCGTATAAAAGTCTGCCAGGAGTGACTACAGAAACATATCTGTCAACCTCCCCTTTTCCGCTACCCATTCTTTGCCCTGCCGGACGGGAAGTAACAGGCTTATCCGGAAAGACGCGGATCCAAACGCGACCTCCCTTTTTTAAACTGTGTGTAATTGCGCGCCTGCCGGCCTCGATTTGTCTGGATGACAACCAACCTCTACCCAGTGATTTTAAACCGTACTCTCCAAAACTTAAAGTCGAACCGCGTATAGCCTTGCCCTTCATTCTGCCTCTAAAACTTTTTCTATATTTTCTTCGCTTAGGTTCCAACATAATCTTTACTCCTCATCAGGTTTTTTGTGAATATATACTTTTACTCCGACATAACCTCTTTTTAAAAGTGCGGGTACCTGAGCATAATCTATATTCTCCCTCATTGTTTGAGCAGGAACTGAACCCGTATGATATTTTTCTACCCTGGAAATTTCGGCTCCACCAATTCTTCCAGATAAAACTATTTTTACACCCATAGCTCCCGCCTGCATAACTCTCTCCATAGTTTTGGCAACAATACGTCTGTAAGGAAGTCTTCTTTCCAGTTCCGATACTATACGGGTCGCTACCAAATATGCCGACAGTTCAGGATTTTTAATCTCGTTTACCCTTAGATCTATCTTAAGCTCTTTACTAAGTTTCTGAACTTTTTGTTTTCTAACCTCGCTAATAGTTTCAAGAATTCGTTTTTTAATCTCCTCTAAGCCCGTTCCTCCCCGTCCAATTACCACACCCGGTCGTGATACTGCCAATAAAATAACAATACTTTTAGGCAACCGCTCGATTTCTACATTGGTAATTCCGGCAAGCTTTAGCCTATCCATTAATGAACTTCTTATTTTAATATCTTCTAATAAGTAATCCTTATATTTCGTATTTTCCATATACCAGCGTGATTTCCACCCAGTAAAACTCCCGACCCTAAAACCCGTTGGATTAATTTTTTGTCCCACTTTATAAAAATTATAATTTCGAATATCGAAATTCGAAATTAAATTTTCTTCTCCTTTCTTGTTTTTCTTTGAATCTCCATAACTTTCCCCTCTTTTTCTTTAATTGTTTCGGATTTCGTGTTTAGTGCTTCGGATTTGGTTTCCAATACAACTCGGATGTGACTCATTCTTCTTTTATAAGGTTTTACTCTACCGCGCGATCCTGCGCGCCACCTTTTAATTCTTGGTCCTTCATTTATTTGTATTTCTTTTATAACTAAGTCGGATATGTTTATATTTTTTTGCTTGGCATTTGCGATCGCGGTCATTATCGCTTTCCTTAAAGGTTCACTGGCTCTTTTTCCAACAAACGGTAGCTTCTCTACAGCCTCATTTGCATTCATTTTATTCACCAAGGCAGATACCTGTCTTAGTTTGTAAGGCGATGTTAGCAAATATTTTTGTATAGATTTAATTTCCATAATCTTGCCCCGTAGACTCGCTCCTCCGACGCGAGGCTGTAAACCTCGGGAGGAGGTAAGAGTTCTTCGGGGTTAAGTTTTCTCTAATGTCCTTTTAACAACCTGGCCGTGTCCTCTAAATGTACGGGTGTGGGCAAATTCTCCGAGTCGATGTCCCACCATGTCTTCTGTGATAAATACATCAATAAAAACTTTTCCATTGTGCACTTTAAAATACTTACCGACAAACTCCGGTGGTATTTGACTTGCCCGTGCCCACGTTTTAATTGGTGACACTTTGTCTCCCTGGCCCTTTTGAACCTTACGACTGAGATTGTTGTCCACAAACGGTCCTTTTTTAGTACTACGACTCATGGTTTTATCCTACGTGTGGTCCTTTCTTTCGTCCTTGCATAACCAACTTGTCTGAATATTTCTTGTGTTTCCTGGTTTTCCCAACTGCAGGTTTTCCCCAAGGTGTTTTCGGATACTTTAATCCAATACCGCTTCTTCCTTCTCCTCCTCCGTGTGGATGAGCATGGGGGTGCATCGCGACTCCTCTTACACTTGGCCTAATTCCCATGTTCCTTTTACGTCCTGCTTTACCTAATATTCGGCTTCTAAATTCAAGATTTCCAACTTGACCTATCGTCGCCCAAGACCCTGGTTTAAACCTTTTAATTTCTCCCGAAGGTAGTTTGATCAAGATATATTCTTGCTCTTTACCCTGTACTGTAGCGCTTGTCCCGGCAGACTTTACTATTTGTCCTCCCTTTCCGGGTTTAATTTCAATGTTATGTACTTGAGTACCAGCCGGAATTTTTGCTAAAGGCAAGCTATTGCCAGGCTCAATCGGCGCAGTTTCCGAGGCAATAATTCTTTTTCCTTCTTCCAAACCAACCGGTGTGAGAATATATCTCTTTTCACCGTCTTCGTATATTAGCAAAGAAATATTGGTATTTCTATTTGGGTCAAACTCTATAGTTTCAACTCTCGCCCAAATGTCTTTTTTATTTCGTTTAAAGTCAATTTCTCTTAAAAATCTCTTTGGGCGACCACCCTGGTGCCTGACAGTAATACGACCTTTGTTGTTTCTCCCCGATTTTTTAGATAAAAGTACCTGTAATTGTTTCATATTTATTTTTTCTTAGTTTCAAATAGGTCAATTTTTTCTTTTTCTTTCAAAGAAACTATTGCTTTTTTTGTTGGTTTTATAATCCTTTTTTCTCCACGTGTTGTTTTCTTTACTTCACCGGCAACCTTTATTGTCCAAATTCTTTGGGTATGGACATTAAAAATATCATTTACCAGCTTCTTTATCTGATACTTAGTCAGGTTTTTATCAACCCGGAAGGTGTATTTGCCTGCCTGTGCTAGCTTTAATGTTTTTTCTGTTATAATCGGTTCTAATTTCATATTTTTTATTTAACTTTCTTTTTATTTGACACTACATTTTCTGGTTGATTTAATATCTTTTTCGCTTTATTTTTACTTGTATCTTTTATGATCTGTTCAGATTTGACTAATGTCGAAGAAGATCTCTGATGTCCGGATAACTCATCAATAGCTTCTTTATCCATAAGAACTAATCCACCCAGATATGTATTATAAGAATTCAGATTTTTCCCAGAAATTACCGACATGTTGTTAATATTTCTAAAATACTTTATTTTCTCAGAATTCTTTTTTGAAAGCACAAAGGTGTATTTTGATCCCGAGAACTTTTCTACTCCTTTGATTTTATTAATTAAAGTATCAACTTCTTTAGTTTTATTGATATTTGCTATACCGTCTACCACAATGAGTTTTCCTTCAGACGCTTTCAAAGTTAGGCTTGATTTCAGTACTATTTGTTTCATCTTCTTTGGTAAATTCAATACTTTCTTAATACCTTTCGGCCCGTGTGCAATCCCTCCGCCAACAAATATTGGTGCGGATTTCGCTCCGTGACGGGCTCCACCTGTACCTTTTTGTCGATATATCTTTCTTTTAGATATCTTCACATCTGCACGTGTTTTAACAAAAGAAAGACCGGGGTGTTTACGATTCTCGTACACTCGTTGTGCTTGAGCCAATAGAGGCAAATTAACTTCTTGCATAATACTTTTCGGCATATTTTCAGCAATTTTTTTTACCCCTTTGGCCGTATATACATTTATTTTCATTCTGCTAATCCTCCTTTCGTATCTGATGTTTTTTCATCCTGCTTATTAGCATTTTCGGTATCTACAGGTTTATCTTCCGAAGCAACTTCATCCCCGGCTTCTTCTTCGACCTGAATTTCAACTTGTGGTACCTCTTCAACCAATTCTTCCAGACTTCCTTCTTTTATTTTTTTGATTTTAAGAAGACTACCGGGTTTACCGGGAACCGATCCGGAAACTGCCATCAATAAATCTTCCGGTTTAACGTCAACTACAATTAAATTTTTTATAGTAACAGTGTCCTGACCCATCCTTCCGGCCATTTTCTTGCCTTTTAATACCCTACCTGGAGTCGTGCCCTGGCCAATTGATCCGGGGGCACGCTCTCTATCCGATTGTCCATGGGTTCTTGGACCACCCGAAAAACCCCATCGTTTAACTACTCCCTGGAAACCTTTACCCTTCGAGGTACCTGTAACCGTGATAACATCTCCCCTTTTGAATATCGAGGTAACTTCAATATTATCACCGATTTTAAGATCCGGCTCGTTTTCAGTTCTTACTTCTCGCAAAAAACGAGGCGCCTTGTTTTCTTTAATGGCGCCTTTCAGATGTCCTTGTAGTGGTTTTGTAGTATTTTTAATTTTTCTCTCTCCGAAACCCAGTTGTACTGCCCAATACCCGTCCTTTTCCTGTCTTTTAATCTGGGTAACGATACATGGTCCGGCTTTGATCCACGTAACTGGTACCCGCGTTTCTTCAACATAGGTATGGCTCATTCGCTGTTTGGTTCCTAAAATCGTATTTAACATAATGTTTATTACCCTCCGCAATTTATCTTTCGAACCCGTCAAACGGGTCTCAAGATGCATTTGCTGGAGGGTTGTTGCGATATTTGTATTATAAAATTTGTGCAACAAAAAAGGCGCCAGAGGCACCTTAAACTAGGCACTTCTCAATAAACTTTTGTGGGTTATGTTTGACGAACCATCTCCACTAAGTGGCAATTATATCAAATGAAGCTATATATGTGCAACAGTAAAGCTAATATTATATGGTACAATCTTTTTATGAAAGTCGGGGTTATTGATATCGGAACGCTTAAGGTTAAACTTCAGATCGTTGAAATGGGTCATTCCGGCCAGTTTAAAACTATCTATCAATCAAATAATTTAACTTGTCTCGGATGTCATATGGAACAAAACAACGGAAGACCTAAGGAAGAGAATTTACAAAAAACTCTACAAGAACTGATTAGGTGTAAAAATATACTCGATGAACTCGGAGTTAAAACCTCCCGAATAGTTTCAACACATGCGATTCGGGAAATGGGTAATGTAGGGAGTGAAATAGCAAAGTTGATCAAGAATGAAACCCAGTTAAACATAGAGATAATTAGCCAAAAGGAAGAGGCAGAATTATTTTTTAACGCGGTATTTAAAGATTTCAAGACAGTGAAAGATCATCTCGTTATAGATGTAGGAGGGGGTAGTGTACAGATTTTAATTGGTAATAAAGACAAGCTTAAGACATCTTTCCTTTTAAAAACTGGAACCAGTACTTTGTGGGATAAATTTACTCCTCACCATAATGAAATGGATTTTCCTAAAAGGAAAGATGTCAGGAAAATGAAGGGCTATATACTTGCCCAACTACAACCCATTCCTAAAAATATCAATTTACCTATAGTCTATGGTTCATCCTGTATTATAGATTTGTTTAAAGGCATCAGACTTCCGATGCAAAAATACTCACATTCCAAATCTCATCCTTTTAAAGCAAGAGTTTCAGATATGTCTGACTTTCTTGATAAAGTATGGTCGATCCCGTACGACATTCGCGAGGAAAAGTTTATTTCCCCTACTTACCGGTATATGTGGGGTGTGGACAAAGCTTTTTTGAACGTAGTTGAATTAGCCAAAAAAATTGATGCCCCTTACATCATTCCTTCAAACCAAAATATCGGAAACGGCCTCATACAGAGTTTAATTAATAACTAAAGTGGATTAGATTATTATCAAATATGGAGTATTTTGATGTTGTAAATGAAAAAGATGAAATAATTGGCAAGGCAGGTCGTGACGAATGCCACTCCAACCCCGATTTAATTCATCGAACTGTCCACTTTACGCTTGCAGATAAAAATAATAAAAGAATATTTATAACTCAACGCTCTTTCCTGAAACCAAATGATGCCGGCAAATGGTGTTTTTCAGGAGAACATGTTTTGTCAGGAGAAAATTATGAAGAAGCTGTTATAAGGGGTGTCAAAGAAGAACTTGGATTTGTTCCTACTTTAGTTAAAGAGGTTGCAAACCACATATACAGTTATGCCAAACGAACCGAGTTTGTGAGATTTTTTGTGGTTGAAATAAATGACGAGAATATAAAATTTGATAAAGAAGAAATTATTAAAACACTTTGGATTTCTCCAAATAAGCTTATGAAAAATGATCTTGACTTGTCAGAAATGACTAGATATTGGATAAAAAACGTTAACTGGAAAATTATCTTTTAGAAAGCTTTATGGCAAATGAAGCGTAATATATTACGTGTTTCTTGAGATTATACTCAGGATTTTTCAAGTCTTTCAAATTAAACCATTTGTGTTTGGTAACATATTCATCTTCTGAAATTAACTTGGTCTTATTTTTAATTGTAAAGAAAAATCTAAATGCAATGTGGGTATGGGTAGTGGAGGTTTTGTGTGCGTCTGTAAAAGTGGGGGTTACCAAAGACCTGCCATCCATGTCAGAGAATATGTTCTCCTCAGGAATGCTATTTCTTATATCAATTAATTTTAAGTTATCCTTTTTTAAACCCGTTTCCTCTTCAATCTCTCGATATAAAGCGTCTTCTAAATCTTCGTCTTTTTCTATATGACCCCCGGGAGGAAACCAGGATTTATATTGTTCATTGTAGATTAACAGAACTTTTTTATTAAAGACAATAAAGGCCCCTATTCCATAATCCAGTATTTCACTAGTATGAGCCATAAGGTTACATCTTGATCTCTATAGACACACCTGCCCCAGAATAATCTTACTTCTTGCCTTTTCAATTCTATCCGAATACGGCTCGAAGAGCGATTTTACGGGGCACCCGGCGTCAGAAAAATGTAATCACATTTTTATTTCAATGCTGACGCCTGCAGGCAAATCGAGGTTGGAGAGAGAGTCAATAGTGCGGGAGGTTGGATCTATTATGTCCACTAATCGTTTGTGAACTAAGATTTCAAAATGTTCCTGGGCGTCTTTATCGGTAAATGGGGATTTTAAAACGGGAAATAAAGTTCTTTTTGTGGGAAGAGGTATGGGGCCTTTAATTTTTGCTCCGGTTGCCATGGCAGTATCCAAAATCTTCAGAACCGCCTCATCGATGACGCGGTGGTCGTAGCTTTTGAGTTTTACTCTGAGTCTTTGAGTACTTGCCATGCTAATGTGCAAAAAAATCCCCGAGTGTTAATCGGGGTTAATAAATTATCTTCAAGCGATTATCTTAGTAATAACACCGGCTCCAACTGTTTGGCCGCCCTCACGAATTGCAAATCTAAATCCTTCTTCCATTGCCACGGGCTGGATTAACTTTACCTTCATTTTCGCGCTATCTCCGGGCATAACCATTTCAATTCCTTCCGGAAGTGTTACTTCTCCCGTAATATCTGCCGTTTTTATATAAAACTGTGGCTTGTAACCGGTGAAAAACGGAGTGTGGCGTCCCCCTTCTTCTTTTGAAAGAATATAAACTTCTGATTCAAATTCTGTGTGAGGAGTAATTGAACCTGGTTTTACCAGAACCTGTCCGCGTTCAATATCGTCTTTCTCAACTCCCCGGAGAAGTACTCCGACATTATCTCCTGCCTGAGTTTCATCAAGTGTCTTTCTGAACATCTCTAAGCCTGTTACGACAACTTTTCTTGTATCTTTCAAACCCACTATCTCAATTTCCTCATTTAGCTTCAAATTTCCTCTCTCAACACGACCTGTTGCAACAGTTCCACGACCTTTTATGGAGAAAACATCCTCCACAGGCATAAGAAATGGTTTATCTGTTTCTCTTTTTGGATCGGGAATGTATTCGTCAACCGCTTTCATGAGTTCAAGAATCGCCTTTTCCGCTTCGGCATCACCATCCAATGCTTTAAGAGCGGAACCTTTTATTATTGGTACTTCATCACCCGGGAATTCGTATTTTTTCAAAAGATCTCGAACGTCCGATTCAACCAAGTCTATAATCTCAGGATCGTCAACCTGATCTATTTTATTCATGAAAACAACAAGAGCGGGTACGTTGACCTGGCGTGCCAAGATAACGTGTTCTCTGGTTTGAGGCATGGGCCCGTCCGGTGCTGAAATAACCAAAATTGCCCCATCCATTTGAGCAGCCCCGGTTATCATGTTTTTGATATAGTCTGCGTGTCCCGGAGCGTCGATATGGGCATAATGGCGTTTTTCGGTCTCGTACTCAACGTGGGTGATGTTGATTGTTACTCCTCTTTCTTTTTCTTCCGGAGCGTTGTCTATATCGTCAAATTTGTAGGCTTTTGTTTTATTTCCGGGTTGTTTGGAGAGAACTGTGGTAATAGCAGAAGTTAAGGTAGTCTTTCCATGGTCGACATGACCAATAGTACCAATATTTACATGTGGCTTTGTTCTTTCAAATTTTTGTTTTGCTTCTCCTGCCATGTATTAGAGTAAAAGAGTAAAAGAGTAAAAGAGCATGAGTATTTTTACTTATACTCTCTTGCTCTCCAGCTCTCTTGCTCTTTCAAAAGACAAACTTAATCCACGCTTAAGCGTGGATGTTCGTATTATATTAAGGCCAAATGAACCTGTCAAGAGTTAACTTAAAAAAAACTTAATTAACTCTTCGGACAATACCACTTCTTTGATTAATCAAATTAGTTGTTATATTAGCAGGAACTTCCTCGTAATGACTCGGTTCCATATAAAAACTTGCCCTTCCCTGAGAAATAGAGCGCAGTTTTGTGGCATATCCCGATAACTCGGCCAATGGAGCCAACGCGTTTATAATCGTCATATTACCGCGTTGATCTGTTCCTTGGATTTGAGCACGCTTACTGGAAAGGTCTCCAATAACATCTCCCATAAATTCATCGGGTGTTGTCACTTCAATTTTCATAATAGGCTCCAAAAGCACCATATCTGCATGCTTTACTGCTTCCTCTACTGCCAAAGAACCTGCAATCTTAAAAGCTATTTCGGAGGAATCAACATCGTGGTATGTTCCGTCATAAACTACAACCTTCATGTCAGTCATCGGAAAACCGGCTAATATTCCGTTTTCCAACTTTTCCCGGACACCTTTTTCAATAGCCGGAATAAATTCCGAGGGAATTGCTCCTCCTCTTATTTCTGACTTCCAAGTATATCCTTCTCCTCGTCCCTGAGGTTCAACGCGCAAAAAACAATGACCGTATTGTCCACGACCTCCTGTTTGACGAATATATTTCCCTTCTCCCTGGGCAACCTTTTTAATAGTCTCTTTATAAGCAACTTGGGGCGCTCCTGTTGTTGCATCGACATTAAACTCTCTTTTCATTCTGTCGACTAATACTTCAAGCTGTAACTCTCCCATTCCGGAAATTATTGTCTGCCCTGTTTCCGGGTTAGATTTTATTTTAAAAGTAGGATCCTCGTCGGATAGTTTCTGCAAAGCTAATCCCATTTTTTCCTGATCAGACTTTGTGGCCGGTTCAATTGCCAAAGAAATAACAGGCTCCGGAAAGGAAATTGACTCTAGGATAATTGGGTGAGCAGGATCAGCAAGAGAATCTCCGGTTGTAGTATCTCTTATTCCAACCGCTGCAACAATTTCTCCAGCATAAGCTTCTTCAATAAGTTCGCGCTGATCGGCATGTAAAAGAACTAATTTGCCGATTCTCTCCTGCTTTTGTCTTGTCACATTAAGAATTGCCTGGCCGGCACCTAAAGTGCCTGAGTATATTCTCAAATAAACCAGTCTACCGACATGAGGATCTGTGACTACTTTGAAAGCAAGGGCGCTGAAAGGTTCTTTTTTATCCGGTTTTCTAGACTCAGTTTCTCCGGTCTTGGGATTCACTCCTTGAACCGGTGGAACATCGAGGGGGGATGGAAGAAATTCCACCACAGAGTCCAATAAAAGTTGAGTTATCGCGGTTCTGTTGTCTCCGCCCAATATCGGAAAAAATTTTCCAGCAATTACACCCTTCCTTACGGCTCTCTTGATATCAGCCTCATTTAAATTCTGTCCTTCAAGAAATTTTGACAGTGTAACATCATCAAATTCCGCAACTGCTTCTAATAATTCATCTCGATATTTTTTGCTTTGCTCGAGCAGATTCGACGGAACCTCTTCTTCAATAAGTTTATTATCCTCGATCCCTTTATAGCTATAGGCCTTCATTTTTATCAGGTCCACTATCCCATGGTGCTCATGTTCCTGGCCTATCGGGAGTTGAATAGGCGAAGCGTTTGCTCCCAAACGTTCTCTAACCGATTTTATCGATCCTTCAAAATCCGCGCCGATTAAATTTAACTTATTAAGTATGCAAATTCTTGGAACTTTATAACGATCAGCTTGCCTCCAAACAGTCTCAGACTGCGATTCAACTCCGGTTCTTCCGTCAAAAACCATTACCGCTCCGTCCAAAACCCTTAATGATCGTTCCACTTCGGCAGTAAAATCAATATGTCCGGGCGTATCAATAATATTTACCCTGTAATGACCGTTCTCAACAGATGAAGACGTTTGCAGATCCCAAAAAGTGGTTATGGCTGCCGAAACAATGGTAATTCCCCTTTCCCGCTCCTGATCCATCCAATCAGTTGCGGTAGTACCTTCATCGACAGAACCCAATTTATATGTTTTTCCGGTTTCAAACAAAATCCGTTCTGTTGTTGTGGTCTTGCCCGCATCGATATGAGCGATAATCCCGATGTTTCGGATCTTCTCCATAGGAAGATCGCGGTCTTTTGTGGCCGTTATCACTAAACTTGCTTTTTTCTTTACTTGTTGTCCTGCCATATTTATACCAAAAAAAATGCCCCGCGCTTTAGCGGGACTGGATTGCAAAACTGAATATTTACCAGCGAAAATGACTAAACGCCCGATTTGCTTCTGCAATTCTTTCGATTTCTTGGCGTTTTTTAACCGCACCCCCCAAACCTTCCGCCGCATCTTTAAGCTCAGCCGCTAATTTTTCAGCAAAAGTATGGTAATCGGAATTTGACCTTAAACGTGTTGCGGCTACCAACCAGCGAATAGCCAAGGATTCCTTTCTTATACCCTTAACAGGCACCGGAATCTGGTATGCTGCTCCCCCGACACGTCTTGGACGTACTTCCATAGTAGGTTTAATATTGTCGAGAGCTTTGGAAAATGTTTTTATCGGATCTTCAGTTTCTTTCTTGAGAATCTCGAGAGCTTGATACACCTGTTTTTGAGCAGCAAATTTCTTTCCGTCCCGCATTGACCTATTTATAAGTTTTGCAACTAACTTATTTTTGTATATCGGATCCGGATTTATATCTTTTGGTCTAACTGAACTTCTTCTTGGCATAGTGAAATATTAGAAAAATACTATCATTCTCCAATCTCCATTTTCCTTTACCAACATCTATTTTCCAAAAACTAATTTCTAATTTGATTATCAGCGTCGCTTCAAGCAGTAGTTGTACTGGCAGCTTCTGCAACCGGTGCAGAAGCGGTTTGTCTGGCGCTGCCCATACTTTGCTTCTTCGTACCATATCTACTACGGGAACTTTTTCTTCCAACCACACCCGTAGTATCGTATTTATTTCTAACTACCTTATATTTTATACCTGCCAGGTCTTTAACTGTCCCTCCACGCACTAGTACTATCGCGTGTTCAGCTAATTCGTGTCCTTCTCCAGGTATGTAGGCAGTTACTTCCTGTTTATTGGAAAGCCTCACTCTTGCTACTTTTCGCAAAGCAGAATTTGGCTTTCTCGGTGTCATAGTACGAACTTGCAATACTACCCCACGCTTAAAAGGACTTGAGTGTTCACCAAATCTCCTATCCTTAGCATTAAACCATCGTCTCAGGGCTGCCTTACTTGTCTTTTTAACAACCCTTCTGCGTCCGTGTCGAACCAACTGTGCAACTGTAGGCATAATAATTCCCTATCTGTCTTGTGGGATTTTACAATACTTTTAGCTTCCTGGCAATTGAGCACGCTCGGGAGCAACGGGTATAAGTCGTCCAATAATAACATTTTCCTTTAAGCCAAGTAGCTTATCCACTTTTCTTTGCAGAGAAGCATTCGTTAAAATATCAGTTGTTTGTTGAAAAGAAGCTGCCGACAACCAGCTCTCAGTAAATAGCGCTCGCCGCGTAATGCCCAATATAACCTGTTGAGCTGTCGCAGGTTCTCCTCCAGCCGCCAATACTTTCTCGTTTTCTTCTTCAAAAGTAGCTTTTTCAATCAGTTCTCCGGGTAGAAGTGGAGTATCTCCGGAAGTTACAATTCTTACTTCATCACTCATCTTTTTGACAATTACCTCAAAATGCTTATCATGTATGGGAATTCCCTGACTTTCATATACTTTTTGTACCTCATGTACCAAATACTGCTGGGCTGGACGCAATCCTTTTACCGACAATATTTCCCTTATATCCAGAGCTCCTTCTGCAAGAGGAGTTCCTGCTTCAATAATATCTTTATCGGACACAATCAATTTTACGGTTTTCGGTATTATGTACTCCCTTTCCTCTTTTGGTTTTGTTTTGATGGAAGTAATAGTTACCTTCCAACCCTCTTCCCCATCACCGACCCTAACTTTTCCGGGAATTTCGGATAACGGCGCCATAATCTTGGGTGTTCTGGCTTCAATTAGCTCCTCGACACGAGGAAGCCCTTGAGTAACGTCGACTCCGACGATACCTGCGGCGTGTTTTGTGCGAAGTGTAAGCTGTGTCCCAGGTTCTCCTATGGACTGGGCTGCTATAACTCCGGCTGGTGTACCTATTTCAACAACATGTTTTTTGGAAAGATCCCAACCATAACACTTAGTACACATTCCATAACGTGCCTGGCAGACAAATGGAGAAAAAATCTCGACTTCGGAAACTTCTGCTGCATCAATCTCGCTCGCTAGTTTCTCGTCAATTATTTCTCCTTTAGGTGCAATAATTGTTTCTTTCTTTCCCTTGCGAACTTTAACATCTTTTGATAAATATCTCCCCAAAATACGCGCAATAAACGAGCGGGGTCGTACTGACCTTTCTATTACAAGGCCGTCTTTAACTCCACAATCTTCCAGGCGGATAATCACGTCGTGCGCGACATCAACCAGTCTTCTTGTCAAATATCCTGCATCGGCCGTTTTTAAAGCAGTGTCGGTAAGTCCTTTTCTTGAACCTCGAGAAGAAATTACATATTCAAAGACCGATAGCCCTCCCCTGAAGTTGGATTTAATAGGTAGCTCGACAATCTTTCCTAACGGGTCAACGACTAAGCCTCTTATTGCCGCAAGTTGTTTTACTTGGTCCCTTGACGTACGTCCTACTTTAGCATCAATAACTATTCTTATCGGATTTACCTCTTCCAATAAATTCCAGGTTTTGTCTGTTAAATCTTCAGTAACTTCAATCCAAACCTCTTGGGTAAGCCTTCTTTTCTCTTCGGCTGTAATCAAACCCTGAGAAAAGTTATTCTCTATATCCGCCACCCTATCGTCTGCCTCTTTAAGAATACTGTCTTTTTCCGGCAATATTTTTGAGTCAAATACGCCAAATGATAAACCGGATATCGTACCACCGTAAAAGCCAAGGTTTTTAATATCGTCCACCATTTTGACTACTCTTTGTTTATCTTGAGTTGCAAATGCACGAGTGAAAAGTTCTTTTATTTTTGATGAAGTAACCCCTTCATTAACGAACTCAAAACCTTCAGGTAATATCTCATTAAAAAGAATTCGTCCAATGGTTGTTTCGGCTATTACTTTTTCAATTCTGACGCTAATTTTTTGTTTTAGCTCTATTTTACCTACTTGGAATGCCAGTAACGCCTCGTCGCCATCGGAAAAAATACTTTTATCCTCGGAAATACGCGGATCCATGCTGGTTAAATAAAATACTCCCAGAGCCATTTCTTTGGTGGAGGGTGTCGTTATCGGACTGCCGTCGGCTGGCCTGAGTAAATTATTCTGCGGCAACATTAATTCTTTTGCTTCCCTTATGGCTTCTTTAGACAAAGGAATATGAACGGCCATTTGGTCACCGTCAAAATCGGCATTGAAACCTGAACAGATGGCAGGGTGTATTCTAATAGCACTTCCTTCAATAAGCACCGGGTAGAAAGCTTGAATTCCCAATTTGTGTAACGTTGGTGCGCGATTCAATAGAACAGGATGGTCTTTGGTTATTTCGTCTAGAATATCAAAAACTTCGGGAGGTCTTCTCTCGAGCATGTTTTTGGCACTTTTTACGTTTGGGGCAATACCCCTAACTATCATTTCGCGCAAAACAAAGGGCTTAAACATTTCCAAAGCCATATCCTTTGGAAGTCCGCATTGGTCTAATCTTAATTCAGGACCAACTATTATGACCGAACGTCCCGAGTAATCAACCCGCTTCCCTAACAAGTTCTGCCTAAATCTTCCCTGCTTGCCCCTAAGCATATCTGACAAAGATCTTAAAGGCTGCCTGCCTCGACCTCTTCTTATTGCTTTTCTTTGTGATGCATCAATCAACGAATCTACCGATTCTTGTAACATTCTTTTCTCATTTCGCAAAATTATTTCAGGTGCACCGAGCTCAATGAGATGCTTGAGACGGTTATTACGATTAATGACGCGCCTATATAAATCGTTAAGGTCGCTTGTTGCAAACCTTCCACCCGACAATTGAACCATCGGCCTTAAATCGGGAGGCAAAACAGGAAGAACCTTCATTACCATCCATTTAGGATCAATTTTAGCCCTTCTCATCCCGTCAATAAGCTTTAATCTTTTTGTTAACTTAACGTAACGACTGCTGTCTCCTTTTGTTTCTTTCAACTCTTCTCTAAGCATGGCTGTAAGCTTTTCCAAATTTATTGAATCCATGGCAGCCAAAACTGCTTCAGCACCCATTTTTGCTTCAAAAAAGTCTTGGGCATTATATCTGGCCAGTTCATCATATTCTTCCTCTGTAAGTATCGTTTGCGCCTTGAGGCCTTTTACCAAAAGCGTTAAACTTTCAAAAAGCTCTAAAGTTTTTTCTCTTGTAGCTTTTTCTTCTTCAATGATGGCTGTTTCTCTTTTACGGGATTCGAGATCGATTTCAGAGAGGGTTAATGCCAATTGTTCTTTATCTTTTATTTTTTCTTGAGCTTTTTTCTTTTCACTTTCGAATTTTGTTTTAAGTACTTTTTTGCGTTCGTCAAATACTTCAGCAATTTCCTTCTCGTGTTCACCAAGAGCCTCTTCAAGCCTGGTAATAGCTTTTTTCTTATTCTTTTCATCTACCTGAAGAACAAGATATCTGGCAAAATAAATCACTTGTTCAATTGCACGGGGAGCAGCATCTAAAAGAAGTGAAATCCTGCTCGGCGCACCTTTAAAAAACCATACGTGAGCAACAGGCGAAGCTAAACTAATATGACCCATTCTCTCGCGTCTTACACGAGACTGAGTTACTTCAACTCCACATTTATCGCAAACTACTCCTTTATAACGAATTCTTTTATACTTTCCGCAGTAACACTCCCAGTCTTTTGTGGGTCCAAAAATCCTCTCGTCAAAGAGGCCATCTTTTTCCGGCTTTAATGTTCTGTAATTGATAGTTTCCGGTTTTGTTACTTCACCGCGAGACCACTGACGGACTTCGTCTGAGGAAGCCAGTTTTACCACCAAACCTTTGAAATCAGTTAGATTTTTTAATCCTAATAATGGTTCCATATGTTTTAGGCATTGGGCAATAGGGATTAGGCATTAGTTTTTTCCAGTGCCTATTGCCTAGTCGCCAGTGCCTAACTTACTACTTCTTCAATTTCCATTGGTCCTTTATCTTGTGTCAATTCTTTCGTTGCAACAACTTCGGCCCCCGAAACTTCCGCTAACTCTTCACCTTCTTTGCCCGACTCTTCTTCATTTTCTTCTTTATACACGCCGCCCAGAGCTTCGATAGATAAACCCAGAGAATTAAGTTCACGAACCAACACTCTAAAGCTTTCCGGAACTGTTGCTTCCGGAATATCAATTCCCTTTACTATCGCCTCAAAGGCTCTTGCACGCCCAACAACATCATCGCTTTTGATGGTGAGCATTTCTTGCAAAGTGTATGCCGCGCGGTGAGCTTCAAGGGCCCAAACCTCCATTTCACCAAGTCTTTGTCCTCCCATCTGGGCTTTTCCCCCAAGGGGTTGTTGAGTCACAAGCGAATAAGGACCGGTAGAGCGGGCATGGGTCTTATCTTCAACCATGTGTTTAAGCTTAAGAACATAACTTAAGCCCACGACTGTCTCTTCTTTGAATGGTTCGCCGGTTCTGCCATCGTAAAGCCTCGTTTTGCCGTTTAGCGGAAGGTGTGCTTTTTTCAATTCTTCAATAATATCGCCTTCGTCTATGTGATCAAAAACAGGGATAGCTGCCCTCTGGCCGGTTTTTAGCAATGCCAAGCCAAGATGCGCTTCTAAAAGTTGGCCCAAATTCATTCTGGCGAGTACTGATAGCGGAGAAATAATAATATCAACGGCAGTGCCATCAGATAAAAACGGCATATCCGCAACCGGTAAAATCTTTGCTATCACTCCTTTATTACCGTGCCTGCCTGCAATTTTATCGCCTACTGTGATCTTTCTCATCTGGGCTACTTTTACAATCACTCTTTTGAGTACTCCCGGCCCTAACTCATCACCTTTGTCACGATCTAAAATAGATATATCGACAACGGTTCCTCTTTCTCCGTGAGGTACTCTTAAAGAAGTATCTCTGACTTCCCTGGCTTTTTCTCCAAAAATTGCACGAAGAAGTCTTTCTTCAGCAGTCAATTCCGTCTCTCCCTTCGGGGCGATCTTTCCTACTAAAATATCATTAGGATCAACTTCGGCACCTATAACGACTATTCCGTCTTCGGCGAGATTTGCAAGATCAGCCTCTGCTACGTTAGGGATATCGCGGGTCAATTCCTCCGGACCTAATTTTGTATCTACAACATCCGCTTCATATTCCTCTATATGAATTGAGGATAATAAATCCTCTTTGACCAATCTATCGGATACAACTATTGCGTCTTCAAATCCATAACCCCTAAATGATGCGTAGGCAATAATTAAATTTCTGCCAAGTGACAATTCACCATTATCAATCGCCGGACCGTCGGCTAAAAGGTCTCCCGTTTTTACCTTCTGGCCAACTTTAACCGTACATCTCATATTGTTACAAGTAGAATTGGCTGTCCTTTTAAATTTTGTTAAATAATAGATTTCACTTTTACCGTCATTGGTTATTTCAATATCCTCGAACTTGGCAACTTCCTCTTTTTGAACTACTTTTAATAACTTCACTTCAATTTTTTCCGAATCTGCATAGATCACCTCACCAGGATGTTTAGCTAGAATAAATCTAATCATGCCCTCGGCAACAGATCTCTCCATTCCGGTCCCTACCACCGGTGCCTCCGGAGCGATCAAAGGAACTGCTTGACACTGCATGTTCGAACCCATCAAAGCACGGTTACCTTCGTCATGAGATAGGAACGGTATCAAAGACGATGAGGCACCGACAACTTGCCTTGGTGTAATATCTATCAAATCGACAAGCTCGGTCGCACCTTCCGCAACCGTACCCTTGTGACGATAAGGGATTCTATCATCGGTTAAATATCCCCAATTATCGACAGAAACATTAGAATGAGTAATGTGGTATTCTTCTTCATCGTCAGCAGTCAGATATACTAATTCATCCGTTATTCTGACTTTTGTTTTGCCATTCTTCTTGACTTTTTCAATCTTTCTATAAGGTGCTTCAATAAAACCAAATTCATTTACGCGTGAATAAAGCGCCAAATATGATACCAAGCCAATATTCGGACCTTCAGGCGTACGAACGGGATCAATTCTTCCGTACTGAGACGAATTTACATCACGAATAGAAAATGAGGCCCGTTCGCGGTTAATTCCGCCTGGTCCCAAAACCGATACTCTTCTCAAGTTATCAATTTCAGCAAGGGGATTTGTATCGTCAAGTATGGTCGAAAGCTGATTGGAACGGAAAAATTCATTAAGAGCGGCTATCAATGGCCTGGCATTTATTAAATTTGCCGGGAGTGGTTTGTCGTCTGGTGAAATTAGACTCATTTTCTCTTTGACGCTCCTCTCAAGTCTCAAAAGACCAATTCTTAGGGCATTTGTCGCTACTAGTTCTCCAACGCGACGTAAACGCCTATTGGATAAATGATCTATATCGTCGACACGCCCTGTACCGTTTTGGAGCTTGATAAGGTACGAAATAGTTTCAATAACATCTTGTCTCGTTAACACCCAGCCGTCTTTTTCATTGGGAATGTTAAGTTTCAGGCGCTTGTTTATCTTAAATCTCCCCACTTTTCCCAAATCGTAACGTCGGGAATCAAAAAAAAGACCTTCGAAAAGACCTCTGGCATTATCAAGAAGTGCAGGCTCTCCGGGACGCATCTTCCTGTAAATATCCAATAGAGCGTCTTCGGAACTGATTGAGGCATCTTTTGCTAGTGTTGCATCAATATATTTATGATGTTCGTTTGTATCAACACCATTAAATACATTTTTTATATCTGCCTCTGATTCCAGTCCCAAAGCCCGCAACAAAGTTGTAGCAATAACCTTTCTTCTTCTGTCAATCCTGGCTGCAATTACATCATTTCTATCAACTTCAAACTCCAACCAAGAACCTCTTAGCGGTCTAACTTCCGATTTGTATAACATTCTTCCCGAGGGCACATCAAGTTCTCCGGAAAAATAAACTCCCGGGCTTCTAACAACTTGGTTTATAACGACACGTTCAACTCCATTGACAATAAATGTTCCTCGCGTCGTCATTTGGGGAAGATCACCCAAAAATACCTCTTGTGTTTTTGTTTCCTGTGTTCTTTTATTTATTAAATTTGCCGTAATTTTGAGGGGAACGGAGTAAGTGAGGCCTTTATCGGAGCACTGTCTGGGATTAAACTTTGGCACTCCCAATTCCGGTGCTTCAAGAATCAGTTGCCAGTTTTTTCCAGTAAAATCATCAATGGGATTTATCTCGACTAACTCATTGGCAATACCCTCTTTTAAAAACCATTCCCACGACTCCTTTTGTATTAATGATAAGTTAAGTTCGGGAAGATCTCTTTCTTCTTTTCCGAAATTGCGTCTAATTTGGGTGGTAGTCATCGCTTTTTTTGACCACGTCAGACGTGGTTTTTGACTGAAAAAGCCCAAGGATTTCTTGGGGCGCACGAAATCAACCCGAGCTTCACTCGGTTATTAATTTCTTTAAAGAATATCAGAAAGCGTACTTAAAGTACGCCTACGGTGGATTATATAATATAAAGTCAAGCTGTCAAGGGACAACTATGTAAACCAGTTGTTCCGCAGACCCCGATTAATCGCTCTTCGAAACCCGTCTGACGGGTCCGGCCGTGTAAGAATAGCTTCTACTTCCCTAAATATTTTCTCACGTTTTCATTGTGCTCGTCGAGTGATTCGGCATAGTGAATTTTTTCTTCGGCATCGTGTAGATAATATAGATAATCATTTTCTTCGGGAGATATTGCTGCTTTCAGTGAGGAAAGGCCTGGATTTGCAATCGGTGAGGGAGGCAGTCCCTGATATTTGTAGGTATTATATGGAGAATTAACTCGTAAATCATCGCGCGTTAAAACAGGCCACCAATTTGAACAATTTTCGTCCAAAGGACGATCAGCCTTTGGCTGACACTTTTCACTAGCTATTGCATATTGTACAGTTGCATCCGCTTGCAATCCCATTTCAATCTTCAGTCTATTAAACAATATTCCTGCAACCACCGGACGCTCCCCGTCTTTTTTGGTTTCTCTTTCTATTATCGAAGCCATTATCACCAAATCCTCAAGCGAATAATCTCCTTCCGAAATTACTTTTCCCATATCACTACCGAGCTTTTTATCAAAAGTATTTCTCATTACCGAAACGATATTTGCCGCCTTTACGTCTCTTGGAAAAAGATAAGTATCAGGAAAAAGAAAGCCTTCTTTACTTTCAGAAACGAGCATAAACTCGGTCCTGAAATTTTGAGCTTGAACTTCCGGCATTTCGAGTGACTTTATATAACGTTCAACAATCTCTTCACGCCTTAAGCCCTCCGGAATAGTAACCCAAAGTTCAACCGGCCCTTTCAAAAGCTCGTTCACAATCGCTTCGATATTCATGCTCGGAGATAATTTAAATTCACCGGCTTGGATACTCTCCGATTTACCATTCAGCTGTACATAGAACTTAAAAGCTAATGGGCTTTTGATCAAACCCTCATCAAAGAGTGAAGAGGCAATTTGAGACGCAGATCTACCCTTCGGCACCACAAAATCAACTTTTTTGGTATCAGAAGAAACAGGATTTGAATTTCCTTTAAACCAAAAAAACCCACTTACAACTCCTATCACAACAACAAAAAGCAATAAAAACGGTACAAAAAAACGTTTTTTAATTTTCATATTAAGAAGATGTTAAACCTCTTCGAGAAGTGCGCGTCTGTATTTTTTGGTTTTAGCTTCGTAGATATATATTCTTCCGCAGGAATGAGTCACTTTAAAATTATCGTCTTTTCTCTTTTCTCTTTTGGCCGTTTCCAACGGCTGACCATCGGCTACGCATCTGCCTTGACTCAAAAGCCAAGCCTGAATCGGAGCGATTACATTTTTCAACATATTACTAGTGAAAGTATAGCACAAATTAGACTCTGACAAGAACTACATTACAAGTATTTCGTCGAAACTATTTTTGTAACGAATAGCAAATTCTCTGATAGTAAACTTATGCGTTTGAGTTCCGTACTTTTCTACCGTATAAACAGAAGCCAACGAACCCATTTTTCCGCAAATATCTAATGGTAAGCCTCGAAAGTACCCTGCAAGAAATCCTGCACGATAAGCGTCTCCTGCACCCGTCGGATCACTTTCATTTTTTGGCTTTGCTGGAGGAATTGCAAAAGTAGAAAAATGTGTTTCTATTTTTGAACCTTTTGAACCTAATGTTGTAATCACAATTTTAGCTAATTTAAGTAATTCTTTTTTGGTCAATCTTAGCTTGGTTTTTACCAGCTCTATTTCATAGTCATTTCCAATTAATATTTCAGAATTATTGATTGCATATTTTAAGTCTTTAGCTTCAATATGAGGTATATTAAACGCCGGATCAAAAATATATGGTACGTTATATTTAATAGACTCATTAACATACTTGATCATTGCTTCAGGGTCGTTTGGTGCAATCATCAAAATTGCTTTCTCCTTCAGGAATTTCTTTAAAGAAAACGTGTCCGACATCTTCATGGCCCCTTCGTAAAATCCCCAAATTTGATTGTCGTTTCTATCGGTGACCACAAAACCTCTTGCAGTTAATAATTTTTTGAAAATCTTAATGCCTGACAAATTAAGGCTTTTTATTTGACTCAAGTGTTTTTTATATGGTTTGAAATCTTTCCCGGCGGAAGCTAATATATTGACCGGAGTTTCAAGAAGTCCCAAGCTCCAGGCAATATTCCCGGCTGTTCCACCAAACTCCTGACGAAATGTGTTCATTATAAAACTTACGTTGAGAATATGAATTTTATCCGGCATTATGTGGTCTTGAAAACGTCCCGGCATGCTCATTATATGATCAAAGGCCAGGGAACCGGTAACTACAACTTTTTTAAACATGAGGATCCTCAGGTTCCTTCTTTCCACGAAGAGAGATATTTTCTTTGTTCGGTAGTAAGCTCGTCGAGTCCCCAACCCATTGCTTTTACTTTTAACCTCGCAACTTCTTGATCAAGTTTCTCTGGGAGTCTATAGACCTTATTTTCGAGTTTTCCCCTGTTTTTTACCAAATATTCTGCAGCCAGTGCTTGATTAGCAAAACTCATATCCATTACTTCCGCCGGATGCCCTTCAGCCGCAACCAAGTTAATAAGTCTTCCCTCTCCCAAAATATAGAGCAATTTTCCCGAAGCTAAAGTGTATTCATCGACATATGGTCTAACGCGTCTTTTGGCTTTTTTGATTTTCTCAAGGCCGGCTAAATCCAGTTCAACATTAAAGTGTCCGGAGTTTGCCAATATGCTCCCATTCTTCATAGTCCTCATATTATCAGCCGTAATTACATTAATGTCTCCAGTGACTGTCACAAAAATGTCGCCAACTTTGGAGGCGTCTTCAATCTTTTGAACATCATGTCCTTCCATACCTGCTTCAAGCGCCCGCACAGGGTTCACTTCAGTTACAATTACTTTTGCTCCCATCCCTTTTGCCCTCATTGCCAGACCTTTGCCACAATAACCATAACCACAAACAACAAAATATTTTCCAGCCAAAAGAACATTTGTTGCGCGAATTATTCCATCCAAAGTCGATTGCCCGGTTCCATAACGGTTATCAAAAAGGTGTTTTGTGTCGGAGTCGTTTGCTGCAATAACAGGAACCTTTAATACACCCTCTTTTTCCATAGCTCTAAGGCGAATAACTCCGGTGGTTGTTTCTTCGGAAGAGCCCGTTATTTCTTGAAGTTGGTTTTTCTTCTTAGTGTGCAATAGAGTTATCAAATCTCCGCCATCATCCATGGTTAACTGCGGGTGATAATCAAGAACGGCATTCAAATGTTCATAATATGTTTTTCCATCCTCTCCTTTTATCGAGTAAACACTTATTCCAAAATCTTTTACCAAAGAAGCTGCAACGTCATCTTGAGTCGAAAGGGGATTGCCCGCACAAAGAACGGGTGTTGCACCACCAGCCTTAAGTGTCAGCATTAAGTTAGCGGTTGCATTTGTAACATGAAGACAAGCCCCGAGATTAATCCCTTTTAGTGGTTTTTCTTTTTCAAAACGCATTTTAATCGACTGAAGTACTTTCATCTCTCTTCCCGCCCATTCAATATTCAACTTCCCTTCCCTGGCTAGCTTTAAATCCTTGACTTCATAATCTAACTTTTTAGTCATATGTCTTACAACAACCTGTTCGGAGTATAACACTCTGAAAATTGAAGGTAAACTATATCTAGCCGCTTTTCGCACCAGACTTTAGACGAAAAGGAAGCCCAAGCTTTTTAGCCCAAGTGTCCGTATTTGTTGTCAAAAGAAGCATTACGAGATGCTTCCACTTCCCCCAGCTTTTATCTGCAAAACCTCTGAGTTTTTCATCAGGGACAACCTTACCATTGAAGTAAAACTGGTAAAGCGCTTCCCTGCTAAATAAATCTAGATGGAAAGTAGGAAGTCGAAATCCAATACCAATAGTCAAATCTGCCGTATATGGTCCGACACCCGGAAGTTCGATTAACTTTTCTCTGATTTTCTCAATGTCATCTAATTTTCTTAAATCGTCTAAATTTATATTTTCTTTAACAATTTTTTCTGCAACTCCTTTGATATATTTATCTCTGTATCCAACTTTACATGCTCGAATTTCGGTAATATCCGCTTTCGCAAGCTTTTCCGGAGTCGGAAAAGTATAGTAGGTTTTAGTATTAAATATTTGTTTCTCTCCAAATTTTTCGCATAATAGTCTATTCATTTCATAGATTCTTTTAAATAAAACGTTCTGGGCAACAATCACTCCTAATACTGATTCAAAAACGTAAGGGTCCGTCCGCAGATGTGCTCCATATATTTCTTCGGAAGCAGTTTTTAGAACTGGATCCTTTTGGCAGACTACCTCATAAAAATATTTAACGTTTTCGTTAACAGCAAAAATCCAAGATAGCAACTCAATGAGTTTTCTCTGCTCTTCATCTTTTGGGTTTGTTTTTGACTGAAGATTAATAAACAGTTGAGGTTTAGGTTTTTCTTTGTAACCGGTTCTCGTAAGGACAAATTTTCCCGAATCCAATTTGAATAGCCTCACAATTTCTTTTCCCTCTATGGCCCAAGGAGCAAAAACATAATGGGTCAGGAAAAAATCAAAGTTATATGGCTGTGACTTATCAGGAATGGAGACCGTGGTAGTATTCTTATATATCATGTTCAAATCTTCGCATTTTGTTTGGAATATGTCAAGAGAGGTTTTTAGGGTATGCTTTCTGAATAATTAATCTAGCTTTTGCCAAAGTCGTAAGCCCGGGATATCTGAAAAATGCTTGTCGTAGCTAACCAAAACCGAATCTGATTCTATAGCCAGAGCCGCAATCCAAATATCATTTTCAGGAATTAATGTACCCTTTCTTCTTAGATCAAATTTTACTTTTGCGTAAATGCTAGATGTACTTTTGTTAACTTTCAAGATGCTCACGCCGGGTTTATTAAGAAACTTTTTTAGGAAACTAAGATTTTCTTCCTTTTTAGTACCCTCTAGAAATCCTAAATAAAGTTCCCCAAGCGATATTGCAGATAAAAATATATCCGTAGATCTTGAAAGCATTCTCTCTACATACCTATCCCCCTTATAGAGCTGACTGTAGGAGTTAGTATCAATTAATATTTTCACTTCCAATCTTCGGGGTTTACCTGTTCAAACGCATCCTCAATTATCCTATCAAATTCATCGGCTTCTTCTTTTGTCCAAACCCCAAGAAATTCAGAAAAATCCCTTTTTTCTGATTTCTTGATTTTAGCTACCTTTTTGTATTCATTCTTATAGGTATCATAATCCATATATACTCCCTCCGGTTTATTATTTGATAAAATTACCAGAGGCTTTTTAAGCTTTTTAGCCCTTTTTACAACCTTCTTATAATTCCTTTGCAGTTCCGTAGCAGTTGTTGTTGCAGGCATTATTCCTTCCATACAGTTATCAGACTATCATACGTATAATTATCTGTCAACCGGATTTACATTTGATCTAAGTAATTTTGAAGTATCAAAGCGGCGGAGTAGGCATCCTCGAGAGCTTTTCTCTTTTTTCTATTTATCCCTGCTTTTATTGATAAATCTTGCGCTTCGTAAGTTGTAAGAGTTTCATCTTGATATTCAACTGGAATAGTAAGTTCATCTTGAAGTTTATTTCCAAATTCCCTGGTCTCCCTTGACATTTTCCCTTCTGAAATTCCTATTACTACGTGTTCTACCCGTTCTAATCGCACTACCTGTTCTACCCTTCTTATGGCTTCTTCTTCGTTCTTAAATCTAATCACCTTATATGGCTCGGCCAACGGCCCATCTGCAAGCGCCAGCCCGATCTTTCTTCTCCCATAATCAATTCCAAGTATTTGCATTGAAGAATATAAGTTTAATTGTGGATAACAATGCTTCCTGCTTCAATAGTGTCCGTTGCTTCTGAATCCCCAGAGTCACCTAGTTGGTTATCGTATACCACCGTATCAGTTGCTTTGTCCCAGATCTTAATCCTGAATTTGTCTACTCCGCCACCACCATTCACCTGACCGTCTCTGGCATTTAATATAAAGCCATAGTCTCCTTCACCATTTATAGTTCCTGACCCTTTGTATTTAGCGTTTGGTCCGGCAACCACCAACCAGTCGTATATGGTACTGTCAAAATTTAAATCGGCAACTTTAAATTGGAATTTGGTGTTTCCTGTAGGAACTGTTGCACCTTGCTGATACTTAGAAACAAAGCCAAAATTCGCTTTACCTGTTAAAGTCGAGTTGGTTGTATAGGCTCCGCTCGGAGAGTCAATCCACCCCCCACCTGTGACAAACCCACCATTAGGATCATAAACAACTACAAATTGGAAAGTTTGTTGATTTGAGCCACCATCGTCATCCGTTACTGTCACTTTGACTGTATAAACACCAGCAGAGGTATAGGGATGACTTCCTGTAGCAGATCCACCAGTAACTGTTCCTTCTGAAGTACTACTGTCTCCCCACTTCCAAACTGCAGTATGCGTATCCGATGTTCCGGGATCGGTAAAATTTACACCTGCATTGACAGAATTAGTTATTGCCACAGGTTCCACTGGTGCGGTAACTGTTCCTACGCTCGGAGCTACGTTAGCCACTTCTACCGTTGCCTGATCAGTTGCCGTTAAACCTCCCTCATCGGTTACCTGAACTGCAACCGTTCGGGTAATCGGACCATCCAATCCGGCAGCTGAAAAGGTTACACTCTGTCCTGTTGTCTCAAAACTTCCGTTGTTATCAAGATCCCAGGCATAGGTAAGCGTTCCATTTTCCGGATCGCTGCCCGATGCTGTTACCCCAACGCTCCCTCCCTCGTCAACTTGATAGGGACCACCAGCGTCAGCTGTCGGAGGAGAATTTAAAAGATCGCCAATTGCAAAAGGAGACAATGTCGGGGTTACGCCTGTTATTATATTATTTACCGTATCGACACCATCCGGCGGTGGCAAAGTTATATCCACCCACTGAACACCGTCCCAATGAAAAAGCTTAAGGTTTGATTCCTGACCGTGAACATCGGCGTCGTTATATGTAAATTTAACCGTAATCGGACCAGTATAAGCTACCGTTGTCGTCAACTCGTAATAAGTACCCAAAAACCTATATTGCGAAGGAGGTTGACCTCCTTGAGGATGGGAAGTTACAGTAGCACTCATAAATCCAGAGGTTGTAACATCAGAAAAAGTAACTTCAATTCCAGCCAACGACACAGTTACATTCTGCCCCGAAGGAACACTTACAGTACTTGTGGTTAAGTCAAGAATTTGTCCTGCAGTAATTGTGATAGGGACAATCCCAGCACTGAAAGCATTAGTTGCATCGGTAGTTACATGCACACGATAACTTCCGGGCGCAACGGGTAACTTAAAATTACCTCCGAAATTATAACTGGGTCCATTATTTGCATCACGTTGGGCCGGACATGGGTCAGTAACCACGGGTGAACAAAACTGAACCCAACCGCTAGAAGGTACACCATTAATTTTAAAGGTTCCTTTGACTAAACCACTCACAGTGGATGCATCAAAGTTGATACCGGTAACTGCTTGTCCTTCCGCCACAGTTACTGTTTGACTGCCAATATCAAACAGGGGAGATCCTGGCCCGCTTCCTCCATACGGAAGTCCAGCTGTAATTCTAGCAGTAACGGTATAAGTATCCGGAGGAAGACTAAAGCCGGTATTAAAATCCGCATCATAAGTAGAGTTGGTATGTCCAGTAGAATTACCTACAATGTTAACGATAAAGGCGTTACTCGGTAGGGTTTCTGTTCCCCATCTCACCTGTCCGGATATGGAGCCGAAATCTCCTTGAAACTGGGCTTTTGCTGATGTTGGGAAAAGAAAGAGGCTAAAAAGAAATAGTAAGATGCTTATTAGTTTGCCCCATTTATTCATAAGTGTTTTATAGCATCTACATTGGTATAATAATCTGGAAGTTTAAGCAAGTACCAAAATGAGTCTTGGACAGTTGCGATTAGGGTGATTCTGTTTTACCATTGACTTTAATGACCTTCTTTCCTTCATTCTTTGACAATCTTAATACGAAACACATTATTTTACTGTTTTTTACTTTGGGCATGATTATTTATGCCAATTCGCTTTTCAATAGCTTTGTGGGAGATGATTTTGCACAAGTACGAAATAACCAGTCAGTCCACTCAATATGGAATATACCAAGTCTATTTACAAAGGGAGCATTTTCCAAAGGAGCTTTCAATGAGAACGCTGAGATTAATTATTATAAACCACTACTATCCTCAACATTCGCATTAATCTATTTTTTTTCTAGGGAAAACCCTCTTGGCTTTCACCTGATACAAATATTAATACATATTACAAACTCTGTATTAATTTATTTAATTTTTAGATACTTTTTTCAAAAGGGAATGTCTATTTTCCTCTCCTTGCTGTTTCTAACTCACCCTTTTAATACTGAAGCAGTTATTTATATATCTAACCTACAAGATCCTCTTTTTTCACTATTCGGTCTTCTTGCCCTTTATGTCAGCACTAGAAAACACAAAAGTACACACACCACTTCTTTAGTAACCGGATTGCTCACCATGTCTTTATTGTCTAAAGAAACAGGTGTTGCATTTCTTTTGATTATTCCTGTTTTTAACTATCTAAATAATAAAAAAAATAAAAAGGAAGCTATTTATAATGGATTACTGCAAAGTTCTTTGGCCTTGTTGATCTATGCATTTTTACGATTTGCAGTAGCACAGGTTTCTTTTCCTCAAAACATTATTGTACCAATCCAGACTCTCTCGTTTTGGGAAAGAGTAATCCATGTACCTAAAATTGTCTTTTTCTACTTAAGCACCTTTGTCTACCCCAAGGATTTAGTAGTCTACCAGTCCTGGACTATTAAATCCTTTACTCTTCAAAACTTTTACATACCACTTCTTGCGGATACTTTGTTCTTTTCAGGGATAATATTATTCGGATTGCTGATTTACAGAAAATACAGAGGGCTCTTTAAACGTCTACTGTTCTTTTTATTATGGTTTTCTATTGGATTAGGACTTCACCTTCAAATTATTCCTCTCGACCAGACTGTTGCAGACCGCTGGTTTTATTTTCCAATGATTGGTTTATTGGGGATAATTGGTGTGTTAATCAATTATCTAGCTTCGGCTATCCGCCTGAGGTCTAGATTCGTAATACCGTTAGGCCTGGCAATCATCATTCTTTTGTCGGCTCGGGTAATTATACGAAACTCCAATTGGAAAGACCCATCAACACTATATACCCATGACCTTAAATATAATCAAGATAGTTACCAAATAGAGTATGCATTAGGCGACTTTTTCCTTCGCCAAAAGAAGTTTAACGAAGCAGAGCAACATTTAAATAATGCAGTCGGTTTGTTTCCAAGTACACGCACTTTCAATCCCTTAGGTAGCCTCTACCTTAAAACGAGTCGGTTTGAGGAAGCAGTTAAAGCGTACGAGAGCTCACTAAAGTATGACCCGAACCATATCCCATCATGGATTTATTTGGCGGCGGCTAAATATAATACGGGAGATAAAGAAGGTGCACTATATGCAATAAATAAGGCTTACGCGCTATATCCCAGCGCAGATAGCTTAAAAGTATTAAATGCCATCGAAAACGATCAAAAAATAAATTTTCAACAATAAATAGTTTAACTTTTTTAACTATTATCCTTTTCTCCTCCCATAATCAATTCCAAGTATTTGCATTTGCTTGTGTCGTGGGTATAAGTTTAGCACGCACTATCAATCTTCTTGGCTTCAGGGGATGACCGGGTGGTGTACAAGTTACTAAAGTTATATATGATTCACTGGTGGATTGCTCTAAAATTTGGATATCGGTCGGTTTAACCTCAAACATGTCCTCAACCCTGTATTTATATATTATTCCATCGTAATTTATAATTATTTCATCCTTTTTCTCGAGGGTCGGAAGTGTAGAAAAAATGGACAGATAATTTGTAGGGTCAAAGTATTGGGGTAGTATTGAATGACCAAAAATTACGGTATTGCCCGTTTTTCCGGGTAAAGCAGTACCGGGATATTGAATTAAAGAATCCGATAAGTCCTCGCCGCCCACAGCAACAGTCGCATTTTCAATACGCAAACGCGGCACCGACAATGTGAAATATCCAACTTTTTGCGATGAGAATTCAGTTTCCTTGGTACCCTCGAACCAATTGCTTGCTTTTGTGTAATCGGTTTTTGAAAATTTAAAACTTCCTTTACCCTCGTCAACAAGGGGACTTATCAGTACGGGGTATTTCTGGGCAGCTTCCCATTCATAAGAAAAAATAGGAAAGAGGGTTGAAAAAAGTATAACAATTCCTGAAATTCCCATAATAACAGCACATATTCTAATAATAAGTTTCTGGGCCATATTACCTATCTGCGGCTAGTTCTACTTCAATATTCTTTGCAACATGAGGCAGGGTTTTTAGCTTACCGGGAAATGAAGGTTTTACCCGGATCTCTGCTCGTACAAATCCCGGGACTTCTTTATTCATAAATTCTTTTGCAATTTCTGGATTCTTTCCTCTGATTTTTTGGGCTATATCCGACATCTCAACAACAGGAAGCAGGTTGGCCGAAATGCGCACATCCAATTCATACTTATCATCCTTGTGTCCATCTAGACCAAAATCATACTCAATTTGTTCGCCTCGCAAGTTAAATCCTTGCGGAATTTTGTCTTTTAATACGTCCTTAGTCAAATCCGTAAGCTCATTTTTATTTACCAAAAGTGCTTTCGCGTCAAGATCCAGTGTCAATTTTAAATTCGAAGCTTCGTCGCCAATTTTAGCGCTAAAAGTTTTATCCGATGTCGTCGTTTCTATCGCTTTTTCAATAAAATAATCTTCATCTTTCAGTTCCTTTTTAAATGCCTCAACAGCATTTGCTTTTAACTCATCTTCCAATTCCTGCTGCAAACCTTCTTGGTCTTCTTCTGAAACAGCATTGATTTCCCGACTGCTTCCGCCCGAAAAAGCACTTTCGTTTTTTGCCTCCATATCAATAGTTGAATAATTTCCAACCCTGAAAGTACCACCGGCTGCCAAATTATGGCCGGCTCCGATATCCCCAGCGGCAACTTTTGTTTTTGTAGTTCCGGGAGAACCCGCACTCCCGCTGGCAACAACCACATCTTCTTCAAGTGTAAATTTCAAATTATCCGGTCCGGAAAGAATGGTCCCGTTCGCCAGGCTAATTTCTCCGCCCACTCTGTAAATTGTCACTTCACCTTTGGCTTTATCTCCTACTGTTTTTGTACCGGAAGTTTGTTTAGTCTTCTCGCCGGAAAAAGTTTCCTCCAATAAATGTCCGGCCAAGAGCCTGTCTGAATAATTCGAAGGGTCACTACCCTTATCGACTGTCAGACTAAATCTTTCGTCCAGCCTTTTCGGAGAAACATAAACGGTAACAACAGCTTTTGGATAAAACCACCAAGCCAAAAATCCCAGGATCGCAATTAAAAGTAAAAATCCAATACCGAAAACAAAAACTTTTTCTCCGCTTGCAGCGAAAGTTAATTTAGGTGGTTTGAATTTTCTCATCAAAGAGGATATATTTCCGCTAACTTTATTGAAAATCAAAAAGTGTTTTTCCGGAAATTTTATTTTTCTTCTTTCAACATTCGCCGGTGCCGATACGTTCTGATGAATATCTGTAATTTCCCGCTCGGGGGTAAGCTCGACTTCCGGCTTTTGCTCTACTTTACCTAATCCAGCTTCAAGCCGCGTTTCTTCCGCGATATCTTTATCTGTCACAAATCCCAATTCCTCGATAGGGGTCGCGATATGTTTGGAAATATCTTCCACCGGTAAAGACTTAGTTTTTTCCTCAATATTTTCATCACCTTCTATTGTAACTACGATACCTTTAATATCACCCAGCTCGGATGCCCCCGCGAGACAAACTGCATATATTTTTGTATCTGTATTAAATATTTCAACTTTGGGGGTATGCAAAAGTTTCAAATTTCCAAAATCCTCCCAATTTACTTTTAGAAGAGCTTGTCTCGCTTCCTCCAACTCGCCTTCCTTACCGTCGTAGACAATAAACCTGGAAGGTATATGTTCAGCCGAAGAAAAACGCACAATTCCTTCCATAACATCATCTACGATCGAAACACTACGTGCCACAGTTGTAGTTCCCACTAAAGTTCCCAATCTGAACAACGATATTTCAAGACTTTGCTTGTAAACTCCAAGAACAACTGCCGTAAGAGTTCCACCTTCTTCGAACTTGATATAGTGAGCAATTGCTTCGGGCAAAACCACAAATCCGATAGGTTTCAGGGAAAGTTCTGTACAAAGAATTTTTATCTTATCAAGATATTCCTGACTTATTTCGCCACCTTTTACCCACGATGTAGAAACGCCAAAAACGGTCTTTTGAGGTTCTTGGATATCTTCCGGGAAGGTTTGAATTGCAGACGAAAGGGCATTGTCAACAGCAGATACCAGTTCCTCTTCCAATTCCCAGGCAAAGGTAGGGCTTGATAAAACAACCTGAGCCTTATCTCCCTCTATTCGCCATATTCCGGCTTGAACCCACCCCGGTTCCAAGACAACAGACCAATAATACTCCTTTTTCTCATCCTTGCCGGGCAGGAAACTTTTAATATCCATAATCGCGACACAAATATCCGAATGCATCCGAATTACACGAATTTTAATATTATTCGGGTCATTCGTGTCTTAATTCGTATCATTCGGGTCGAGTGAAATAAAATTAGAATCTCCCCTATTTTTCGATTACCGCGTATATTCTAATCATCCCACTACCAACCTTCTCTTGCTTTATTATTCTAACATGTCCTATCTCGCCGGTGTGAGATACATGCGGACCTCCACAAAACTCTTTACTGAAAGCGTTATCAAGGTCGTCCCCAATATAATAAACTTTAACGGTATCTGCGTATTTCTCATTGAAGGCATGGATCGCGCCAGTTTTTTCCGCTTCACTTTTTGGCATAATTTTAAAATTTACATGCAAGTCTTTTGAGATAACTTCGTTTATCAAATCTTCAACTTTTTTAATTTGATCCTCTGTCAACTTTTCCGGATTCGGAAAGTCAAATCTGGTTCTTTCTTTTGTTATATTTTGACCTTTCTGGGCAATATGCTCTCCTAATACTTTTCGGAGTGACGCTAAAAGTAGGTGAGTTGCAGTATGAAGTTTTACAACTTCAGGTGAATGATCAGCAAGTCCTCCCTTAAAAACTCCGGCAGAGGTTGTTCGAGATAAATCTCTGTGTTTTTCAAACTCTTTTTTGTATTCCTCCAAATCAATCGTTTGACCTTTTTCGCTAAAGATTTCTTTTGTAATCTCTAAGGGAAACCCATAACTTTGATACAAATCAAAAGCTTTTTGAGCATCAATCTTTTGAATCTTTTCGGTTTCTTTTAGACCCTTCTCTAATGTAATACTAAACTTTCCAATTTCTTCAGTTATCACTTTTGTAACCTCCTCTATTTTACCAACATCTAAATAGAGTCCATTATATGTGTTTATAACTGCTTCACTTATGATCACAAAGTCATCTGGCTTAAATTCTCCTTTAAGCTTCCTTATCTTTATTGCAGCGCGACGTAAAAATTTTCTTAAAACATAACCCTTCTCTTTATTAGACGGAACTACCCCAGCATCTATTAAAAATGTCGCGGATTTTATGTGATCCGAAATAATTCTCATCAGAGGTTTATTTTGGATATTGTGATAGCTTTTTCCAGAAACCTCTTCGATGGCTTTTATTTCATAAACAAATAAATCTGTATTAAAAACGTCAGGATCGTGGTTTGCTGAGGCAGTTAATCGCTCCAGACCCCCACCAAAATCTAAGTTTTTTTGCGGAAGCTCTTCAAATTTACCATCTCCAACCTTTTTATACTGAATAAAAACAGAGTTGCCAATTTCCAAGTACCTTCCGCACTCACAGTTTGGGTGGCATTTTTCATTCTTGTAGGGAGAATTCTCGTGAAGTTTTAGCTCCTTTCCAAAGTCGTAAAAAACCTCGGAATCTGGCCCACCAATGTGTCCAACTTGCATTTGGTCGGGGGTTCCAGTCATTGACCACCAATTTTTTTTGGCGGGATAAGCAAAGATTCTTTCGTTTTCTTCTGCGGTGATCCCGTACTTTTTGAAAACTGCTTTCCAAATTTCTATCGATTCATTATCTTTGGGAACAAACTCATTTCCTTCGAAAACAGACGCGTAGAGGTTTTCAGGTTTAAGTTCTAAACCGACTTTCTTATCTGTCAAGAATTCGAAAAACCACGCTAGCTGTTCTTTTTTGAAATAGTCTCCTAACGACCAATTACCAAGCATTTCAAAGAATGTCGTGTGTCGGTTATCTCCCACCTCCTCAGTATCATCACTTGCCAGCCCATGTGCTCGAAGCGCAGGCTGCGAATTAACTAATCTTTTGCCTTTAGGGTGAGGTTCTCCCATAAGATAGGGCACAAGTGGTTGCATACCGGAGGAAGTAAAAAGGGTAGTCGGATCGTTTTCCAACACCAGTGGGGCAGGACTTATCTCCTTATGATTTCTGGGAACACTCTTAAAAAAATTTAAATATTTACTTCGAATCTCCTGCGAGGTCATAGCTTCTGAATTATAGCTTCAAACCCAACGTCATACAATCACAATCTGATGTTCATGATTGCATTACATTTGACATAAGGTAATACATAACGTAGTATAGTAATACTATGTTAACGTCTACCATTACACGTAAGGGACAACTTACGCTTCCGGTTAGGTTAAGGAGAGAACTTGAAATTAAACCTTCTGATAAGGTTGTGTTTATAAAAAGGAAGGATAAAATTTATATTGAAAAATTGGCCACAATTGACGATCTGTTTGGCTCATTAAGTAATCCCAAAGTCAAACCTTTAAGTATTGCTGAAATGAAAAGATCTGTAGAAAAAGGGATGTTCAGTAAAAATGATATCGCTTGACACAAATTATTTACTCCGCTTTTTTACAAACGATGTAAAGTCCCAGGCACAAATCGCGAAAAGACTAATTAAGGGATCAAGTGAAATTTATCTCTCTGTAATCGCTATAGCAGAAACTGTCTATTTCCTTAGAAATCATTTCGAGAAAAGCAAAGACGAAGTTTGTGAAGAATTAAGTCTGCTAATTAAACAACCAAGTATAAAAACTCAAGATTTTGTCTCACAAGCACTACTTTTATACAGAAGTGAAAATATAAGCTTTTACGATTCCCTCCTACTAAGTGAGGCTCTTGAAGAAAAACTTACTCTTAGGACCTTCGACAAAAAACTTACTAAAGTTTTTGATAAATATCAGAAAGGTGTGTAATTTGTACTAAATTTTAGCTCTATTAATTTGAATGCTGGAATAATTAAGGTGTAGGAGTTAGAGTGAAAAATTCAAATGTATTGATAATTCCGTTTTGAATCCTTAATCTTTCTTCTTTTTGAGGATCAGATAAGTCTGGCCCTGCTAATGTAGAAACATAAATTGTAATTACATTATTTTCCTTTAATAGACTTAGAGAATGTCCTTGGTAAGCATCTGTTTCATTATTAATAAGTTGGTTATATAAAACAAATCCCTCAACTCCTTCAATATTTATATCTTTTATTTTTGTACTTTCATGAAGTGGGGTATATTCTTTATCGGTCTCAAATTTACCAATGGGTATTTTTTTATATTCTCTAAAATAGATTGAATCATTTCCACGACCATTTATATTTACTGTTAAATTAATTTTCCCAGGTGCACCTTCGTCATTGTCTCGAAAAGTAGCTCCTATCACCCTCCCAGATTGTGTTATTGGTGAATAGTAAACAAACGTCTCTTCAGGATACTCAAATTTAAATCCATACTCGTAGTTAATATAGGCCCCGTCATTTTTTGTATCTACAGGGTATACTTTTACTGTTGGGGTTGGAGTACTTTCTAAGATATTGGTTTTGTTTCGATTGGGTTTAAAAGTTAAAACGATAGCCCCAACAAGCAGAACCAAAAATAAAGACAAAAACCAAATATTCTTTGGGTATTTGAAACTATCAATTTTTCCTTTCATACTAACTATTATAGGAAATGTTGATAATTTATTCCAGTTACTTCCATTCAAACTAATCAGAAGGCGGGAAGGGGCTTTGCATGTTTCCTTTTTCTTTCATTTCGGTTTTTTGCTTTCGTCTGAACAATTCCAATATACCAGTGAGTTTCTCCGGTCTTATTAACCCACCGCCTAAGATTGCATCCTCTAAAATATTATTCAGTCTCTTTATAGATCGGCGTAAATCCATTATCACCAAAACAACTTGTACTCCTACAATAACAAGAAGCACTGTTAAGCTAACAACGACAACTGCCAGTAATTTTTGTATTCCATCCATATGCTAAACTTCGTTTGGAATTTCCAAATCCTAATTTTTAATTTCTAAACAATCTTCAAATTAATAAATTAGAAATTCACTAAAATTAATAATTAAAAATTTGTAATTAACTTTAAATTATTTGCCAAGTTATAACAACAAACAAAATTTTATTCCAACAGAACATTAATTTTTTTTACTACCCGCGTCTCTTTGCCAGAGCGAGATTTTGAAATAATAACAATTTCGCGCGTTTCTCCAAATACCTCAATTTCGGCTGAGAAACTGCCTTTCTCGTCAACCAAAGCGGGCTGGTTGTTTACAATTACGCTGGCATCCGGATCGGTAACTCCTTTTACAATAATCGTCATCTGACTTATCAGTTGTCCTTCGGTAGGGATGTCAACCGTAAGTACTGGAGGTTTAATAAAGTTTAAATATTGGGTAGTTAGATATCCTGCTATTAGAACTATTACTATAAAAACTCCGGCAATAAAAGTAAATTTCGGACCCCAACTGAATTTTACTCTTACATCCGGCTTGGGATTTATGGGTAAATCCTTCGGCGGGTAATCACGCCTAAGGACAGCAACTGCAGATTTCTCATTAAGACTAAGAAAGGTTGCAATCTTTTTTACAAAACCCACAACAACAGGATATTCGGGGAGCTTTTCCCAACGTTTACTTTCAATCGCTTCGATAAACTCTTTTTTAATTTTTGTTTCTTGTTCGAGTTTATCTTTGGAAATCTTTTTTCTATTACGAGCTTCTTTGATGATATCTCCTATCGATTTCATAAATATATAATACTAATCTACGAATATATTCGAATGATACGAATAACTACGAATGATCACAATACTTATTGAGGTTGCGCCTCGGTCGGAGACGTGCCTAATACTTCTTCGGGTCTTCTTATCAAAACTTCCCGAGGTTTTGAACCATCCGGAGCACCAACAACACCCGTAGCTTCAAGCTGGTCTATTATCCTGGCTGCTCGTGCATAACCTATTGACAATCTTCTTTGTAGAAGCGAGGATGATGCCCGGTCATATTGGCAAACCAGCTCGACCGCTTGCTTGAAATACTCATCCAGTTCTTCGGTACTGCCCGGCAAAGTAGTTACCCCGGGTCTTGGCATAGCTGTAACTTCTTCGGTATATTGCGGTGCAACACCCTGATTTTTTAGAAAACTAACCAGCTCATTAATATCCTTATCATTTATAAACGATCCTTGGATGCGCAATGGTTTTGCCTGTTCAGGTGGCAAGTATAACATATCTCCCCGACCAAGAAGTTTTTCCGCGCCAGGACCGTCCAAGATTACTCTTGAGTCAACCTGAGAAGCCACTGCAAATGCAATTCTGCAGGGAATATTAGCCTTGATAAGTCCTGTTATAACATCAACTGACGGTCTTTGTGTTGCCAAAACCATGTGAATGCCTGTTGCGCGACTCATCTGGGCAATACGGGTTATCGTATCCTCGACTTCAACCGGCGAAAAAAGCATTATATCGGCTAGCTCATCTATCATTAAAACTATATACGGGAGGACTTGGAAACCCGACATTTCATTGTAACCATCAATATTCCTAACTCCCGCCTGAGCAAAAAGTTTATAACGCCTGTCCATCTCTCCCATTATCCACCTGAGTGCAGAAATTACTTTTCCAGCGTCAACAATAACCGGGGAAAGTAGGTGAGGAATTCCGCCATAATTGGTCAATTCTACTCTTTTGGGATCAACAAGAATAAATTTCACTTCGGAAGGGGATGCACGCAAAAGCATCGTACACAAAAAGGAATTAATGGCTACGGATTTTCCGGAACCCGTTTGTCCCGCGACTAGAACATGCGGCATTCTGGCCAGATCAGCTACCAAAGCTTTGCCTGAAACGTCTAATCCAAGAGATACAGCAAGCTTGCTATGATGTTTTTTCATCACTTCCGCTTCCATCATTTTTCTCAACGACACGAATTCGGGTGCGCGGTTCGGAAGTTCTATTCCGACGAGCGAACGTCCGGGAATAGGGGCTTCAATTCTTATAGTTCCGGTCGGCGCAGCCAATGCCAGAGCCAGATCGCGCTCGAGTGCTGTAATTTTTGATAGTTTGGTTCCCAACGCAACTTCTATTGCATACTGTGTTACCGCAGGACCTAAATTTACTTCAACTACTCTTGCTTTTATTCCAAACGATTCTAAGGTTTGCTCGATATTTGCCGCATTTCCCTTTATGTCGCCCCTGTCGGCCTTACCTGATACTTCGTCCGTTAAAATATCAAGTGGAGGATAATTCCAAATTTTATTTTCTCCGGGAACATTGGAAACCAGTTTTTGCGAAGAAGGTTCATCAAAAGCAAATTTGGCAGGTCCTGCTGCAACTTTTGGAGTGACGGGAGTGGAAGATAAAGTTTCGCCAAACACCTTGAGAGGTTTTTTCCCCATTACGGCAAACTTTCCTTTCATGCCCCCGCCCCTGATTCCATATTGCTTAAATAATCCCGAAAAAACGCCAAGCACCTGGTCTATTGAAGTATTAAAAAGTATGATGAGCCCAACAATACTCGTACCCAAAAGCACAATAAATGCCCCGAAACCTGTTAAAAGAGCGGCTATCCCTTCCCAAGAAATTCTTCCAAGAACTCCCGCGCGAGAGAGAGGAAGCAGGGATATAAAAAATACTAAAATCCCGATTATTACGTTCGGTTGTCCTAATGGAGTTTTGAACTTTGAAACAAGAAATCCAAAGGTAAGAAAAATAAAAGATAAAAAGACACTCGTCCAGGAAAAATAGTACATTAATAAATCATTTAATCGAACGAGAATTAAGCCCTGTCTCAAAAAAGATATCAGAATCAAACCGGAAAGGGCAAAAAAAGTGATTTGGACGATCGAAAAAATAGTCGCCGGCTTGAGCCTTACTCTGAAAGCTCTTTTGTTTTTCATCCTCTTATGCTTCTTGGCCATATTAATTCATTATACCTGAGAGGCTCAATTAAGAAAAAGGTGAGAATAAGTTTCAGTTTTTACAATTTCAATTCATCAATAGCTTCTTTGGGAGTAAGTACCTCTATTTTAACTTTTTCCTTAAGCCTATCTCTTTTGAAATCTTTGATATTTCCAGTAACAAAATATTTTACTTTTGCACTAATTGCTGAACCAATAATATTACTGTCCTCTTTAGAAACTAAATCTCTAATTAATCTATTGACACTGGTCGGGTCTTTAATAATTATAGGTGGAGTTGCTTTTATAAATTTCTCAAAAACTGGAATAGCTTGGGGTATCTTATCTTTTAAATTCTTTATAGTTTCTTCAAGAATTTGCTTTGAAATAACTGCTTTAATTTTTCCTTCTGCATGAGCGTTTATTAGCTTCTCGCAGTTATTGGAACCATAAAAAAATGAGAACCAAATGTTTGTATCGATAAATATCTTAAGAGGCCCGCTCTTCATTTATCTGTCTTCTAATTCTTCTAACATTTTCCTGCATTTCCTTCTCGCTTATACCGCTTTCTCTTACTATTCTCTGCATCTCTTTTAGAGCTTCCAGGGCTATTTGCTTTTTCGGTTTTAAAACTGCCTTTTTACCTTCTACTTTTATTTCAATAGAGTCCCCTACAGTAACTCCCATTTGCTTTAGAACTTCATTTGGTAATGTAACTTGTCGTCTTTGTCTAATATCAATAGTGTATGACATCAGACATATGATATCAGACGTCTGATGGAAAAGTCAACAGGTAAAGTTATAAGCTTTTTTTCATACTCTTGTGCTTCTTGGCCATGGCAATTTATTATATCGTTTTGAATTGTATACGAAGAATAAGAACTTAAGCGCTGACTTTTAGTAAAAGGCCATTTAATCGTGAAGTAATATTTTTAACAATATCTGATATTTCAGTTAGAGTTAATTCATATTTTGAGAAAGCTTCATCCATTGATTTCTCGGCTTTTGCTTCTGCCGCATCCAGCTTTTCATCAATTTCCTTCTGTGCCGACTCCTGCTTTTTATTATATTCAAGTTTAATATTCAACATCTCGTTATAATAATTTTCTTTTAATTCCTCATATCTTTTCGGGTCCAAGGACTTTGAAGTATCTTCCATCTCCTTTTGATAATTCTTCAGATGTTCATAAACCTTCAATAGGTAGTCAATCTCCACCTCCGGTAGATTTTTCAGATTTTCTTCTGATTCTTCCGGCAGCAACGGAAACCTCAACTCCTGAACTATCTGCAAAAGTTTTTTTACTTTGTCGTCCATATTATAAGAATTATTTCTAAAAAACGATAGTCTCCCGAACAACTTGATCATATAACTTTCTCCTTTCATATAATAGTTTATTGTATTCATCTAGAAGAAGCGCTCGAGTTTTTAAATCCCCCACTGTTTCAGCGTTTTTTGCATTTCTTGCATACTCAGCCAATCTTTCGTTTAAACTATCAAACTTTCCACGAGTACTTTGAGGATCAATACCTTCCGATTTGGGTAGTTTTGCACTCAGTAGTTCGTTAAATCTTGTAAGTGCGGTTTGCTTATGTAAAAGCTCAAGCGTCAAAGATGCTCTTTCTAAATCAGATAGATCTTTTTTTCCTAAAAGTCTATTAATTTCATTTCGTGATCTTATTATTTCTTCTACGTATAATTGTTCTGTTTCAGAAAGACCATTTAATCCATCATATTCATCTTCTTTTTTTGTTACATTAACGTCAGCTTTTACTTCTTCCGTCGCCGGCGGTGTTGGTTTTTTCTCTTCTTTTTTTCCTTCAGTTCCGGTAGCTTCCTCGACCGGAGGATTTTCTGCAACTTTTTCACCTTTGATCTGCATACCCCTTTCTCTTGCCTTTTGTACCTGTTCGTCGCTGAATTTAAACTCACCCTCCGCGCCTTCTTTTGTTACAATCAACTTTCCTTCTTTATCTGTTGTAAAGAACAATCCTTTTTCATAAACAACACCTTTTTTATCATATAAATCAGTCAGATCTTTTAATGTTTTATCGATATATTCCCTTGCCTTATCCTTGTCTGCCACATCACTAACACTAAGGACTCTTACTTCCTTACCTTCTCCGGTTACCTCTTCAGTAGTCACCTTTGTTCCGTCCGACCAAACAAATATATTATGTTCATCCCCGGCAGGTCCGATATACTTTACCACTTCCTCTTCTGCTAATCCCAGACGGAGGTTGGGTCGGTCTCCTTTTCTATTTTCAGTTGATAAAGCTGTGCTCATTGATTTAGTTTCTGGTTGAGATTCAGGCGGTGGAGTACCTGCTTGTGTTGGGGTTTCAGGTGTGGGAGTGGGAGTAGTTGCCGATGCAACCGCAGCAGTTTCCGCAGTCGGTGTTTCCGCCGGGGCTGTTTCAACCGGTTGTCGGAGATCATGAACAAAAGATTGGTTTATTTCTCTCCAATTTTCTCTTTTTATCAATCTGTCACTTGCTTTGGTTATTTTTTCCTGTTTTCGCGCATGCCATTGTCTGTCTTCCTCTGTTTCACCCAGAACCTGCCAACCGGTAACTCTTTCTACTGCTCTCCCCAACAATTCTCTCCCTCTTACATTAGCTCTGTGAGTCGCTGTCATTATCCTGATACCTATCCGTTCCCTGCTTGGTAATCCCATACCTTCTGCTAACGTTGCATTTATTTCATCTCCAGCTCCTCTCAGGTTTGAAGCTAATTCCTCTCCTTCCCTGGCAATCCTTTGATTATATTGCTTGGTAACTCTGTTTATTCCATGTGTTGCCGCATCTACCACATTGCCTCCTGTTCTGACCGCTCTGCCAACAGCATTCAAAAAACCAGTCCTGACAGGCTCAACAACATCTTTTCTAAAACCGGCAACCCCTTCCCTTCCTAATTCTTCAACCGTATTGCTTACCTGCTCATCTACGTTCCTGGTAAAAAGATGTTGTCCGCGAAATAGTTTTCTTACCACATCGTCCGTATTGTCAATAGCATTTCTTGTCCGACCCCGGACCAATTCGGATCTGATTTTTAACAATTCCTGTCTTACTTCAAGCCTTCTGGCTCGCGCGATGTTTACTTTTTCCATGACGATCGTGGCATTCTCACTATTCTCAGCAGTGTGTCTTAATTCTCTAAAGGCATTTTGCGCCTCACGTTCTTTTTGCAGAAGCGCAGTAACCCGTTCTCTTTTTCGCGTCTCATCCATATGTTCAAATATCCTTGCTGCATCCTCTCCCTCACTGGTGCGAATTTGCTTGGATAGGGAAATCACGCGGTCTGTTATCAAAGCCACCCTCCCATCTTCGCCCTCCTCAGGTAACTCGGTCCAGGAAGGTAATTGATCTTCCTCTGATAATTCTATTCCTTCTCGGGCTCCACGAGCTTGATTTAACTTATTTGTTAAATCATCATTGCGTACCATATCAAGAATCCTGTCTTCAGCCCAATCTCTGCGATCCGCTTGTTCTTGTACTCCGAAAGCACTTAATCTGGTCACTGCTCGGGCAGGAAAACGTGCCAAATCCAAACCCTCTCCCCTATAAGGGTCTTCTGAATCCGGCAGAGAATCTCTTAAGTCTTCCTTATGTGCGATAAGTCTGGCTTTGGAGTCAATGTAACCCGATCCTCTCAGTTCATGGTCGGCATACAAATCGGGCATTAGTGCTACATCTGCTCTTACTTTATCGACAATAAGTTTACGTCTGTATTTTTCAATCACTGCATTACGCTCGCTCTGAAGAACATCAATAACCTTTTCTCTTTTATCCTTTTCAGATAATTCATCAAATTCCTTTACTCCCATTAATCCCTCCCTGGATGCCCTTTCACCACTTCCTCTTCTGATTTGTTCTCTTAAAATTGGAGTGCGACTTTTTATAAGCTCCTCCATCTGTTCAGGTGATTTATCCCAAGATAGTTTCTGTCTTTCCTCTTCACTCAATTCTTCAGAAGTTTCAATCTGAGAAGTATCAATTTCAACTTCATATTCCTTTTCAGACCCGATTTGTCTGTGAAAAGTTCGTAGAGCATGGATTGCATTATTCAATTCGCCGGAGTTAATTTGTTCACCCTTATCAGTAGTTTCGACAGTTTTTCCTATAGAATTATTGGCTTCATTATATGAATGAGATACAGCTCCCGGCAACTCCGGAAGTGCGGCTTTTAGACCATCATGAAGAATTTTCCCTTCAACATCAGTACCGTCTTTGATCTTTGCTTCAATATCAGCTCTTTTAAGTTCAAGGCGGCTCTGATTTAATCCTGTCTCGGGACGTGCTTCCGCCGCGGTTGGTGTTGGTTGTGCTTCGGCTGGTTGTTCAGCCATAGTTTTTGATAACCTTATTATATGCTTACCCAGTAAATTAAAGGTAGTGGCAGTTGCTTCCCTGTAATTTTCGCTCCTTATTATACCCGGATTTGCATCATTTTTCTCATAATCGCCTCCAGTATAATTTAAAGTAAGTTCTGTTTTATCCTGGTCTATTAAAGCCCTCGATACAATTTTCTCATCTACTTCCGAAGGTTTTACTTCCTGCACAACTAAGCCTCCGGCAATTCTTATAACTTCTGCGACAACTATTCCTCCGGTTCTACTATCTTTGCTCTTATAACTAACTCTGTCTTTATCGCCCAACAAATGCTCCAGATCAACTTTTGTGGAAGAAATTCTTCTTTGAACTTCTTCGATACTAAAACTATTACCCCTTCCAGCTCTTCTGACATCGTTTTCAAGACTACGTGCAATTTGTCCTCTCGCATTTCTTTCGGCTCTGTCAGTTCTTTCGTTTACCCACCTTTGAACTCTTGCTGCATCAAAAATCTTTTCAGGAGTTCCTTTATTAATTTCTGAAGTAGATTGTGCTTCGTCAACCATATCAAATCCTAATTATATACTAAATTTATTTGGCGAATTAACTTTCCGGCAGGTTTTAAACCTCCACAACAACCGGCAGGATCATCGGACGGCGGCCGGTTTTTTGAAAGAAGAACTTACCCAGATAATCCATCGTCACTCCATAAATTACGGATTTTTTAATATTCACTTTTTTCTCAATCTGATTTTTGAGTCTTTTTGCGGCTTCATCCAACAAATCTTTACTGATTTTTTCAAATATGAAACCGCGACTAATTATCTCGGGAAGATCAATAATTTTTCCCTGTCTTATTTTAAATACAACCACGACAACCCCTTCGTTCCCTAAAATTGCCCTATCTCCCAAAACCACTTTACCAACATCCCCAACTCCCAAGCCGTGAACTAAAACCGCTTTTACAGGAATTTTATCACCTAATCTCGCCTGCCCGTTTTCAAAAATGACATTTTCTCCAGGCTTTAATGTTAAAACGCTGGAGGGGGGATTGCCGTTTTTAACTACCAGTTTTTTATATGAATGCATGAAGCGAATAGTACCACCTATCGGAATAAAATACTTGGGATTAACTATCTTAAAAAGCTCCACTATGTCACCTTGTCCTCCATGCCCTGAAGCGTAAATTCCCTCATCTAAACCTTCGTTCAAATCATAGTAATGAACGTCAACCCCTTTATCGATAAGATTGTCTATGACAAAATCTTCACTTTCTTTCGTATACGGAGGTGCAGGATCAGCGGAAAAAACCATCATATCTCCATCGTTGACATGCACACGATCATGTTCGCCTAATGAAATTCTGTAAAGTGAACTTCCCACCTGTCCGTAACATCCGGCAACAATATACATAAGTTCGGATCTTTTCATTCTTGCCGCGTCGCCAAAAGAAACAACTAAATTGGCAGGAAAGCTAATATATCCCAGCTTATAAGCAATTTCTATTTTTTTCTGAATAGAGCGCCCCACCAGAACAACTTTCCTGTTAAGCCATTGGGCAACATTCATCATTTGTTGAAACCTACCGATATTAGAAGAAATTGCCGTCGCGAGAATAGCATTTTCCGCCTTTTTCATAATCCCCTCCATATTTCCCTCTATTTGCGTCTCTCCCTCGGTAAATCCTAATTTATTGGAACCAAGACAATCTGAGGCTAAAAATAAAACATGCTTTTCATCATTAGCCAAACCTTTTGCTCTCTCGATATCAAAGGGTTTTCCATCAACCGGATTTTGATCCATCTTGTGTTCAGGTACATGGAAAATCCTGCCTTCGGGAGTGTCGATTGCAAACCCTACGGTATCCGGAACCGAGTGAGTTACCCTAAATGGAAATACCCTAAAAGGACCTACCTCAAAGTCCTCATACTCTGGATTAAAAGTATTTATAGTAAAGTTTTTTACACCATAGTCTATAAACTTGTCTTTTATAAACTCCGTTACTAGAGGAGTTGACCAGATTGGAGCATTAACTTCTCTCAATAAATAGGGGAGTGCTCCAATATGATCTTCATGGCCTTGAGAAATAACTATACCAACTAATTTCTCCTTGTTTTTAACGACATAAGAAAAATCCGGAATTACCAAGTCCACTCCGGGCATCTCGAGATCGGGAAATCCTACTCCGCAATCAATGATCATCATCTTTCCATCTGCTTCATAAACATACAGATTTTCTGTAACACCAACTGTTCCCGATAACGCAATAAATTTCAGGCTCATATAAGAATCATTTGTTCACTTTTGTCTTTACTTTCCTCTTTCTCATTTACCGCTTCCTGCAAAATCTCCGGAAGTTTCTTAAAATCCTGCATTGTCTGCTCCTTAACCTGAGTGCTTCTTAAGCCCGCGGCCGGATGATACATTGGTACTACCATAAGATTTTTACCCTTCCAGGATATCTCAAACTTTTTTCCGTGTATTTGTGTAATTCTAGCATTTGGTAAAAATTTTCCCATTGAGAAACGTCCCAATGTTACTATCACTCCGGGCTCTATAATATTTATCATTTTATCCAGATACGGTTCGAATGCTTTAATTTCATCAGGTTCAGGATCACGGTTTTCCGGCGGACGGTAGTGAACAACATTAGTAATAAAAACTTCTTCACGCTTATATCCAGCCTGTGCAAGAAGCTGATTTAAAAACGCGCCCGCATTTCCGACAAATGGCCGGCCTTTTATATCTTCCCAATATCCGGGACCTTCCCCTACACATAAAACTTTAGCATCCGGACTACCCCCGCCGAAAACTAAATTTTTAGCTCCCATTTTCAGGGGCAGCGTTTTATCTGAAGCCATCTTTTTTTTCAATTCCTCAAGCTTTTGTTGTTTATTCATTACTGAAGAAATTGTTTAACGTTATCCGTAGTTATGCGAAAGGTCTTTTCCTGTCCTTGGACAATTTTCCAGGCAGCTTTTCTTACCATTGCCTGAATACTACGCTCAAGTGTCCTCATGCCTGCATCATAGCCTAAGGGTCGTACTATTTGAGGCCAAACGTTGTCTTCAATAACAAAAGAATCGACCGGAATACCAGCCTGTCTAATTAACTTAGGCAACATGTAACTTTTGCCTATCGTAATTTTTTCCGAGTCCGTATACGACGGCATCTGAATAGGTTCCAGTCTATCCAAAACCGCCGTCGAGATGTTATTAGTATTGTTGGCCGTTGCAATAAATAAAACTTCCGAAAGGTCAACAGGATAGTCTATATAATGGTCAATAAATGATTTATTTTGCTCCGGATCCAAAAGTTCGACTAATACTCCCATTATAGATGAACGGCCTTGATCTGTTACCCTGTCGATTTCATCCAATAAAACCACGCAGTTTTTACTCCCTGTTGTACGCAAAGCTTTAATTATTTTCCCCGGTTCTGATTCAGCGTACATGCGGGACTGACCCCTCAAATCAAGTGGATCTCCCATGCCTCCGAACGGAATTCTCGCAAATTGCCTTCCCATTGCCTCCGCAATCGAGGAAGCGATTGTCGTTTTTCCTGTTCCGACAAGTCCCACAAAACAAAGGATCGGTGCTCTCAAAATATCCTCGCCCTCTTTTTTCTCCAGTTTTAATTTCATCACCGATAAATATTCCAAAACTCTTTCTTTTATCTCAATAAGTCCATGATGATTCTTATCAAGAATTTGCCTTGCATGCTCAAGGTCGAGGTTATCTTGAGACCGTTTATTCCATGGAAGCGTAAGGATCCAATCAACGTATTTATTAATTCTGTCAAATTCGGGTAAAAATGTCGGAGAGTCGGTTAGTCCCGAAAGTTGTTCCAGTCGTAAAGTTACCTGCTTTTTTAGTTCTTCAGGTAAATCCCTTGATTCTACGTCAATTTTTAATCTTTTTATTTCCTCAATTGGAGTTGCCATAGCTTACTTTATCACAAGATTAAACCCGAAACGAGTAGAATATTCTGAAGAAAAATCAAAATCTTTTCTTATTTTTATCAAGAAATCTACTGGTTGGGAAATGGGGTCCACCCGACGTGCGAAACCTATCATGTTCCGGGTATTTATCATGCCCGCGCTGAGGCCTTTTTTCAAAAAATCGTGGCTGTGGCTTTTGTTCTTTTCTTCTCTCCTCTTTTCGGGCATCAAATCCGGGATCAATCATCATCGAAAGATTTAAGCGTCCCAAATCATCTATTCCCTTGACTCTTACCTGAATTTTGTCTCCTAATTTAAGAAGTTCGCTGGGATCTTTGACAAATCCTTCGCTCATGTCTGATACGTGAACCAGTCCTTCTTTGCCCGGAAGAATTTCGATAAAAGCGCCAAAGGTTTGCAAGCGTTTTACAGTTCCTTCATACACCTCTCCGGCGGTTGGTACTTTAGTAATACCTTCAACCCGCGAAATACCGGCTTCGAGCGATTCTTTGGTTACTCCTGAAATAAATACCGTGCCATCATCGTCTACATCAACTTGTGCTCCTGTTTCTGCAATAATTTTCTTGATGGTTTTGCCGCCAGGACCTATAAGCTCGCCTATCTTGTCCGGAGGAATCCTGATTATTTTTATCTTAGGAGCATACTTTGAAACTCCATCCCTGGGCTTGTCAATTGCTGATGCAATTACTTTTAAAATCTCCAAGCGAGCTGATTTTGCTTGGGCTAAGGCTGCTTCCAAAACCGGCAGGGTCAAATTTAAAGTTTTTACATCCATCTGCATGGCTGTTATCCCATCCTTGCTTCCTGCTACTTTAAAGTCCATATCACCATTTCCATCCTCAAGTCCAACAATATCGGTTAAAACAGCATACTTTTTATCGTTCTCGACAACTAAACCCATTGCAATCCCCGCAATCGGTGCTTTTATGGGTACTCCTGCATCCATCAAGGAAAGTGTCGAGCCGCAAACCGATGCCATGCTTGTTGAACCATTTGAAGAAAGAATTTCGGTAACTACTCTGATTGTGTAGGGAAATTCATTTTCTTCAGGAATGACCGGGATCAAAGCCCGTTCGGCAAGAGCACCGTGTCCGATTTCTCGTCTATTGGGTGAGCCGATTCTTCCTGTCTCTCCTATCGAAAAAGGCGGCATTGAGTAGTGATGAATATAACGTTTGGACTCCTCGCCCGTTGCGGTTTCAATTAACTGCTCCAAAGAAGGTGCACCCAATGTGGCAATCGTCATTGCTTGAGTCTGGCCTCTTTGGAAAATTGCTGAACCGTGAGTCCTGGGTAAAATTCCAACTTGTGCGGAAAGTGGACGAATTTCATCATGCTTCCTGCCGTCCGGTCTTTTACCGGATAAAATAAGACTTCTGACTTCATCTTGGAAAAGGCTTTCAAAAATTTTCACTCCCATTGCTTTTTCGCTATCATCAAGTGAAGCCAAAACTGCTCTCTTTAGTTCATCCATTGCAGAATAACCGGCTTCCATTATTGCCATTGCCGGAACCAATTCTTGTATCTGCTTCAACGAATCATTCTTTATTTTTTTATAAAGATCTTTGGAGATTTCACTTTTCTCAACTTTTACCTTTTTGGGCTTGACTTCAGAAACAAGCTCATCGATAAGCTCTATTACTTTAGTCGATTCTTTTTGCGCAGCTTCAATTCCTTTAACTATAATTTCCTCACTAACCTGCTTTGCCCCTGCCTCGATCATGATAACCGCCTCACGATTTGTGGCAACTATCAAATCCATATTTGCTAAATCTATGTCTGTTTCAACCGGATTGGTCAGATATTTTTTCTCTTTTAACCCTATGCGGACAACTCCCATAGGTCCGTCCCAAGGAATGGGGGAAATTGCGATAGCTGCGCTTGTTGCAACCGCAGCTACAATATCCGGACGATTTTCCATATCAACCGACAATACCGTAACAATGACTTGAACATCACGACCTGCATATTCTTTCGGGAAAAGTGGCCTTATTGAACGGTCAATTAAACGAGCTGAAAGAATTTCCTCATCGGTCGGCCTACCCTCTCTTTTAACCCAGCGACTCCCTTTAATTCTTCCTCCCGCATAAAGCCTTTCTTGATACTCAACTGTTAATGGAAAGTAGCCGAGATCCGTAGCCAGTGGTTGCGAAACTACTGTTGCCAAAACCACGGTTTCGCCGTATGAGGCCATAACTGCACCGTCCGCTTGCGCGGCGACGTGACCGGTGGAAAGGGTGAGGATTCTTCCTCCAAGTTCTATACTTTTTTCAATTTTCATACATTTTTGAAGTGAGAAGTATTATTTCTCCAATTTAATTTCCTTTATGAGGTTAGCGTATCTTTCCTCATCTCGACCTTTTAAGTAATTTAAAAGTCTTCTTCGTTTTGCAACCATGGATAAAAGCCCTCGACGTGAGTGAATATCTTTTTTATGGTCTTTGAGGTGGGCCGCAAGCTTGTCAATCTGTGCTGACAAAAGAGCAATCTGAACCTCCGGAGAACCAGTGTCTCCTTTTTCGCGGGCAAATTTTTTAATTATGTCCTGTTTTTCTTCTTTAGCTAATGCCATTTCCTTGTCATGTTTACCACGTTCAATTTATATGTACGTGGAAAGACTAAGTAAGGGAGGACAACTTCAAATCCCCAAACCTGGTCTTACACCGAATTCGTATATTATCAGAAGAGAAGCCAAATCTCAATCCCCACTTTAACTAAGCGATGTGCCTTTGTAAATTTTGGGCTGGAGCCAATCTTTCGGAGGCTCTTTTTCTTCTTCCTCTTCTTGGGCTACGTCTTGTGTTTTATTAGCAACCGGTTGTGAAGGAGGTTGGGGAGGTAATTGTGCAGGTTGCGGCGTTAATTGCTGAGCCATCTGTTGAACCGGCTGTTGAGTAGTCTGTTGTGAAGATGCTTGGACCCTCGCCTGAAAACCTTGTGGCTGATATGTAGGGGGTTGAAATGGACGAGGAAAACCGGAAGGGATAGCTCCTGGCGGAAAGTTGGTTGGTGCAAGGGGTACCTGCGAACTTACTCTTCTGCCGCCGGTTCTCATCAATTCCGACACTATCATAAAAGTTTCGGCATTGACACTCGGGTCTGTATAGTTATTGGTCGTTTGCTCTATCCCCATTAGCAAGTTCGTAGCAACGTCCTCATCCATTGCAAGACCACTTTCTTTAATTAAAGAGGCAGTAATTTCTGAGACGGACGAAGCCGGTTTAGCAAAGGAAATATAACTTTTATTAGATGCTAGGGAAATATCTCTTATACCTATATGAACAATGTTTGCACTGGTTAATTCTTTTGTTGCAAGTGCCGGAAAATGGGATTCGTTTGCTCCTCCTATCATCACGACAGTATCAGCAGAAATACCGGTATATGATAGTTCAATCTGTTCCTTTTGAGGCGGATTTATACGCTGCTTCGGAATGACCGTAAGTCTAAATTGCCCGTTCTCAATGTCATAACTTACTCTCTCTATGTCACTTGCTTTATAATCTACAAATCTTATTATTAAATTTTTATTCCCCAGTTCCTGCGAAATCTTGTTAACTCCGATAAGCCTGTTAAATTCAACCGTCATCGGGGTAGTTGAATATACCTGAACGTCTTTCTTGTCCCGCAAAGACAAATAAAGCCCCAGGCCAGATGCTACCTGGTCAAAAAAAGGCTTTGTTGGAAGCATTATCAGAATTGATTTTGACCCATCAATGATGGATTTGAATGAATTTTCCATGACTTCGAAATACGATATACGAGATACGTTTTACGAAATTTATTCTATTGGCGTATTACGTGTCACGTATCACGTTCTTTGCACCGATAGTATAACATCTCCAATCTTGAAATCAAGCTGGGGAGCAAAAAAAATACCGCATTCTTCACCTTGTCTTGCCAATTCTATATCAGCTCTTCCTTTCTTCATTGAAATAATCTTAATTTCCCCAAGTTCTTTTTCAGTTCTAACAAGACTTAATTTGGCATTTTTATTGATGGTTCCGGAAATAACTTTGCAACCGGATACCCTTTTCCCTTCATAAGGGAAGTCGGCAATTATTTGGGCTTTTCCCAACACTACTTCTACTCCCTTGTCAATTTCTTCCTCCAATTTTTCAAATATTTCATAAACAATATTAAAAGAATGAATATGAACTCCTTCGTTTTCTGCTAACTTTAAAACATTTGACGGCACTTTACTTTCAAATGAATAAATATGGGCACCTGATGATTTTGCGATAAATACGTCTCCTTCCGTGACCTCGCCAACCCCTGATGATATAACCGTTATTTTTGGATCCAAATTTGCTAATATTGCCTCAAGAGAACCAGTATTACCTGCTTTAAAAACAACAGAAAGTTGTCCTTCCGTTGCTCCAGTTTTCGCAAGCGGTTTATTGATAGACTTTTCCAACGAAATAGTCTTTTCAGTTCTTTTCCAGATATGACTTCCCACTTCGGGAAGCATGCTAAAACCTAATATTTGTCCCGGGTAACCAACTGAAACCGACTTTACCGATTTACTATTCCAGTCAAAAATGCCTCTAACTTTGGCAGACGTCGTATCGCTTACTATTTCGTCCCCCACCTTAAGTATTCCATTTCGGACTACAATCGAGGCTAAGGGACCACTTTTGCCTTTGCTCGTTTCGATCACAATCCCTTCAAAAGGAGAGTTTTCACTCCCACTTACATTATTGACTTCGGCAACCAAACTAATTGTTTCCAAAAGCTCATCTACACCTTTGCCTGTCTTGCCTGAAACGGGGACTAAAGGAACGTCTCCCCCTCTTCCTTCAAACATTACCTGCTGTCCTTCAAGGTCGCTTCTTACTTTTTCAACCGAGGCGGTCGGCAGATCGGATTTTGTTGCCGCGACGATATACGGTATTTTTGCTTCTCGAATAAAAGTTAAGGCTTCCTTTGTTTGGGGTTTAATTCCTTCCTCGGCCGCAACAACCAATATTGCTATGTCTGCTACATTTGCACCTCTTGCGCGCATATTAGCAAATATTGCGTGTCCCGGAGTATCGATGAAAGTAATGGTTTTTCCTATCTTTGTGATTACTACAGATGCTCCAATACTTTGTGTAATTCCTCCAGCTTCTTTTAGAGCAATATTGGTCGTCCGTATGTAATCTAATAAGGTAGTCTTACCATGATCAACGTGACCCAAAACAACTACTATTGGGGGCTTCGTTTGAATTTTCGTTTCTTGCGAAATGTTATTATCCATAATAACCTCCTTTAACCACAGAAGATTGAGGTCAGAAACCTGAAGTTAGATTATGAGCTTTGAGATTTGAAATAATTTTTCAAAATTCTAATTTCCATCTTCGTCATTCAGTTTCAGATTTCTGTCTTCCGTCTTCAGATTTCGATTTAACCTCTTTTTTCTCGATCTTTTCCGGCTTCGTCTCCGCGACTGCACTTTTTTTCTCCGGCTTTTCATCTTTCTTTTTTTCAACCGATAGCGCCTTGATCTCTACTTTCCAACCGGTCAGTTTCGCGGCAAGTCTTGCATTTTGACCATCTTTTCCTATTGCTAATGAAAGCTGATCTTCCGGAGCTTTAACTTGTGCTATATTATTTTTCTTGTCAAGTTTAACAGACAAGCCTTCAGCTGGAGATAATGAAGCTTTTATCAAATCGGCCATGTCTTGGGTATATTGAATTATGTCAACCCGTTCCCCTCCCAGTTCGTTAGTTACTGCCTGGACGCGAATCCCTTTTTGTCCCACACAAGAACCCACTGGATCAACACCTGATTGATTTGAAAATACCGCCATTTTTGTTCTTACTCCAGGTTCTCTGGATATTAATTTGACCTCAACGGATCCGGAAGACATTTCCGGAACTTCTCGTTCAAAAAGTTTTTGGACAAAGACTGCATCAGATCGGGAAAGAAGGATCTGCTTGCCTTTGAGGGTGTCGTTGATATCCTTGAGAAGAAAAGTTAGTCTTTGATTTGGATTTAATCGTTCACTTGGCACGCGTTCTTCCTTTGGCATTGTTGCTTCGGCCCGTCCCAAGTCGACTCGAACATCTGGTCCGTCAAATCTCAGGATCATGCCGGAAATTAATGATCCGACCCTGCCGGAAAATTCGTCCATAATCGCACCTTTTTCTGCTTCTCTAATTTTCTGATGAATCACTTGTTTTGCCGTCTGCGCTGCTATCCTTCCAAAACCAGGAGGAGTAACGTCCTTTTTTTTCTCGGACTTCTCTAATGGCCAGGAAAATATTCGGGCCTCACCGTTTGTAGGGTTCAGTTCGACATCAAAATCCATTTCTTCGGTTTCCTCGCCACGTTCACGCGCATCGCGTTTGTAAGCAGCAATAATAGCTTGTTTTATAGTGTCCAATATAACAGCCGGATCAAGCCCCCTCTCGGCGGCTATTGCCCGTAATGCTTGTGCAAATTCTGTTCTTGGTGTTTGCATCTTCTTTTAAAAAAAATGGCGGGTATTACTCCCACCACAACTTTATAACTTAATCTTTCTCAGATTTTACTCCTGATGTGCCTTCCAGTCAATCAGAGACCTTCTTCCTGAAGTTTTCTGACGACTTCTTTTTGAGAATTATTCAGCCTCTCGGGGACGGCGACGGTTATACGAACATACTCATCACCCCGGCCGCGACCACGCAATATTGGTGCTCCTTTACCGCGAAGGCGCATAATTGTTCCGGAGCGTGTTCCGGAACGTATGCGAATTTTCAGCTGATCATCAACTGTCGGAACATTTATATCACCGCCCAAGGTAGCTAAAGAATACGGTATTTCAAGCTTAACATGAATATCTGATCCGTCTCTTTCAAAAATCTCATGAGGACGAATATTTATCGATAAAATAAACTCGTCGAATTTAATCCTTGAGCCCTCGTCAACACCCGCCGGAATCTTTATCTTTCTTCTTTCGCCCTCGATTTCCACTTCTTTCTCAACTCCCTTAATAGCCTCCATAAAATCAATTGCTATCGAATAACGGGGGACTTGCCTGGCCTGTCTAAACGGTGAGCCACCACCAAAGAAGCTTTCAAAAATATCAAAAGGGTCTCCGAAATCAAAGCCTGCAAAAGGAGATTCCCCGCCACTGCCACCTCTTGTTGAATAAGTATAAGTAAAAGGGCCCCATTGCCCCGCTTGAGAAAATGGGTTTTGGCCTGCAAATCCACCCATACCTCCACCAGGAGAAAATGCTTGGTGACCATACTGATCATACGCCGCGCGTTTTTGCGCATCCGATAGAATCTGGTAAGCCTCGTTTATCTCCTTGAACCTTTTCTCTGCAGCTTCTTTATCGGCTCCCTGATGTCGGTCGGGATGCCACTCCAAAGCCTGCTTCCTGTAGGCCTTTTTTAACTCCTCCTGCGAAGCATCTTTCGACACTCCCAGAATATCGTAGTAATCTGATTTAGCAGCCATGAATGATAATTATAAATGATAAGCAAAGCTTGGCCAACTTTCGTTGGTAAAAAAACTAAATGCTAAATTATTTTGAATTCCTTTTTGTATTTAGCATTCTATTTACCTAAGTGCTAATTATACAATAAATTTATTAAATAATTTATTATGTTATATCATTACTTTATGTCTGATTCTAGCGAGCTTCTGGATATTGTAGACAAAAATGATAATGTAATTGGTAAAGATAGCAAAGAAAATAAATTTAAGAAAGAGTTTATCACCAGAAATGTAGCAATATTTATCCTAGACAATGATAACAAACTTCTAATTACCAAAAGGTCATCCAAGAAAATAAGTTTTCCTAATAGATACGATCTGGCTGCTTGTGGAAATGTTAAATCCGGGGAAACTTACCATGAGGCTGTTAAAAGAGAAGTTAACGAAGAGCTGGGAATTGACTGCAAAGTAGAACTTTTAAATAAGATTTATAACAAATTTAAGGAAAATGGAAAAAATATAAAATATTTTACGGCAATATTTCTTGGAAAATATTCAGGTAAGGTTATTCTTAATGACGAACTGGTGGAACTTAAAAAATTAACACTATCACAAATAGACAGTTTAATTAAAAAAAATAAAAATGAATTCACTCCAGGATTTATAAATGATTATCGTCAAGTAAAAGATCAGCTCATCAACGCATCTCATTAATCAATCTTAAAGTAGTATAAAGATAATTAAAGGCGGATTTATATAGAAGTTTTTTTAATTTGTAAGTTTTTCGCCACCTTCTTTTGCTGGAGCACCTGTTGTTCTAAACACATTAAATTCCTTTTTAGCTAAGAGCTTTTTGTCTACAAAAAGCTCAATTTTATAGGCTCCCGTTAACTTGATAGGCAAGTTATTTAATTCAGCTATAAAATTGGAGTTACCGTTAGTGCCTAATTTTACTTTTAACTCTTGGTTCGGAAGTACGTCTTTATCTAAAGGGTCTTTTAGTAAAAGCTGAAGATTGTGAGTTGAAGCGGGTTCTCCTTTGAGGATTCCGACCAGAAACATTTTTGGGTGTTGAGAGGGGAGACTGTTTACAAAAATCTGGTCGAATATTCCAAGAATGCTTAATTTATTTTCTCTGGATATTACGGCATAATCGCAAAGCGACAAAAAATCCAGAGTAAGTTCATTCTTAGCTTTTGCCATTTTTATTCAACGACTTCCCCTTCTTCCACCTTTTCTTCCCCGTTCTTTTTTGCCTTGTCACTCTTTCCTTCTTTTTGTTCTTCAGTTCCTTGGTTCTTTTGTGCTTCTCCCTCGGCAGGCTCAGGACCTCCGGCATCGCCAGGTGGTGAGCTTGTCGAACCATACATCGCTTGGCCGATTTGACTTAAAGTGTCGGATAAATCTCTCGTCGCGGTCTCGATCTCGTCCTTCTCGGATCCTTCTTTTGCCAAAACATCTTTTAACCCTTTTACCTTATCCTCAACTTTAGTCTTAACATCGACTGGGGCTTTATCACCCGCATCCTTAAGGGCCTTTTCGGCGGCAGCAACTATTGCATCCGCTTGGTTTCGCGCTTGAATAAGTTCCGCTTTCTTTTGATCTTCAACTTTATGATGCTCTGCTTCCTCCTGCATCCTTTTAACCTCATCATCCGAAAGCCCAATTGCACCGGTAATTTTTATATTTTGAGATTTTCCTGTAGCCTTGTCTTTTGCGGTAACGGTTAATATTCCCGAGGCATCCATATCAAATGTTACTTCGACCTGCGGAACTCCGCGTGGTGATGGAGGAATCCCGTCGAGAATAAACCGGCCCAAAGATTTATTGTCGGCCGACATCGGACGTTCTCCCTGAGTTACATTAATTTCCACTTGAGTTTGGTTATCGGCTGCCGTAGAAAAAACTTCTGTTTTTGAGGTCGGTATTGTAGTGTTCCTGGGAATCATCGCCGTGGCAACACCTCCCAAAGTTTCGATAGCTAAAGTAAGCGGTGTAACGTCCAGTAGTAAAATGTCCTTGACTTCTCCCCCCAAGACTCCGGCTTGTATGGCAGCGCCGATTGCAACCACCTCATCCGGATTAACGCTCTTATTAGGTTCCTTGCCGAAAAACTCTTTAACGGTTTCAAAAACCTTTGGCATTCTGGTCATTCCACCAACTAAAATAACTTCATCAATATCGTGCGGGTCAAGTTTTGCGTCTTTTAGGGCGTTATATACCGGTTTCATTGTTGCGGTTATTAACTCCTCGACCAGGCTTTCGAGTTTTGCCCGGGTTAACTTAAGTGTCAAATGCAAAGGTTGTCCGTCTTTTTGAGTTATATAAGGTTGATTAATCTCAATTTCGCTTGCTGCTGACAATTCAATTTTTGCTTTTTCTGCTGCATCGCGAATTCTTTGAAGCGCTTGTTTATCGGCTTTCAGATCTACCGCATTGTCCTTTTTAAATTCTGAAGCTATCCAATCAACGATTTTTTCGTCAAAATCGTCTCCACCCAGGTGCGTGTCACCGTTGGTTGCTTTTACCTCAAATACTCCATCTCCGAGCTCTAAGATTGAAATATCGAATGTTCCCCCACCCAAATCATATACCGCAATTTTTTCTGCTTTTTTCTTGTCCAACCCATATGCCAAGGCAGCTGCCGTTGGTTCATTGATTATTCTTTCAACCTTAAAACCTGCGATTTCTCCGGCTTGTTTTGTAGCTTGTCTTTGGGCATCGTCAAAATAAGCAGGAACCGTAATTACTGCAGCTTCAACTTTCTCACCTAAATAATCTTCAGCATCTTTTTTGAGTTTCATGAGAATTCTTGCTGATACCTCTTGGGGGGTATAATTTTTTCCTTCGATTATAACCGCCGCCATTTTATCTTTACCGGAAACTATTTCATACGAAACCATCTTCTTGGTTCTTTCGACTTCTGCATCATCAATGCGTCTTCCCATCAAGCGCTTAATCGAATAAATCGTGTTTTTAGGATTGAGAATTAGTTGGCGCTTGGCAACGTCGCCCACCAGATTCTTAACCGGTTCGACAACCGATGGAGTTATATTTCTTCCGGTATCACTGGCAGGAATCACTTTGGGGTGACCCCCTTCCATGACTGCCACAACTGAATTTGTTGTACCCAAGTCGATTCCGACAATTTTACCCATCTTATTTCCTTGCTAATTTAATCATTGTACACCTTTACCTTGGCCGGTCTTACTATCTTACCCTCCGGGTTAGTTCCCTCTAAGTGAAAGGCTTTAAATTTCCATCCCGGCAAAACTGTTTCTGCTATGCTTCCCTTAGTTCCTCCCTCCAGAGTTTCAATCGCTTCGTGATTTTTCTCGTCAAATTTATCACCCGCCACCGGCAATATCTCTTCAAGCCCTTCTTCGTTTAACACTTTTTTAAATTCTCCTGTGGCAATAGCCAATCCTTGATCCTTCAAATGAGATTGTGCTTTTTCAAGCATGTCCAATACAGGTATTAGAGATGTGATAATCCTCTCGCTTGAAAATTTTATCCACAATTCCTTTTCGAACTCAACCCTTTTACTTAAATTATCATAATCCGCAAGTGCCCTGGCCAACTGACTCTTTAAATTTTCCAAGTCTTTTTGTAAATTGCTTGCCTTACGTTTCGTCATTTTATGGCTTGTATGCTTGCTCTATAAGATCCTTAAAATAACGAACTATAGGTATTATTCTTGGGTATGCAAGCCTGGACGGGCCAATTACGCCGAGCGCTCCTTGTTTTCCCCGACAAACAAAGCGTGTGCCGACAACCCCAATAGGATAAAATCCCGGCCATCCCAATTCTTCGCCAAAAATTACTTCAACCGGCGAGCTACCGGTCATCCTGCCAAAAAAAAGCTCGTGCATCTGCTGCGCTTCTTCCAGAAACGAAAATAAATGCATAGTTGTTTCTAAATCTGTAAATTCGGGATTAGAAAAAACATACGCATAACCGGAGTGCCAAATCTTGTCATCTTCATCTAAAGTAGCAACAGAAAGCGACTTTGTAATATGTGCAAGCTCATGCGTCGCTTCGTCGAGAAGTACGCTGATATCCTGTCTAGCGCCCACAACCTCCTCTTTTGCTTTCACTTCCTCAGCAACACTCATTTGTTTTTCTTCCATCAGCTGATCAATATAAAACTTCATTGCGCGTGGTGTGGGAATGCGCCCTGCCGAGGTATGAGGCTGGCGTAGGTATCCCATTTTGGTCAAGGAAAACATCTCGTTTCTTATCGTAGCTGGAGAAACGCCGAGATTATACCTTTTATCCAATGATTCGGATCCTACGGGTTCGGCCAACTCGATGTATTCATCGATAATGGTCTTTAAGATCTGCGTTTGTCTGGCTGTAAGTGCATCGGACATGGTTCGGCTCACTCCGGTCTTCGACTGAGCTCAGCCGAATGTCCTCGCTCACCACAAGTTCCTCTTATCTAAACTTGCCCTGAGCAAAGCCGAAGGGTTAGCAGAAGATTAACACGAGTGCTAAATTCTGTCAAGCCCCGAGCCGAAAGCTAATCGGCGCAGGCTCAGGTGGCAGTGTCCGTAGGGGGGGGTACAATTGATTCGGTTTCCTTGCTGGGCACTGGATAAACTTTACGACCTAATAACCTTTTTACCATACTAAAGAAATTCCAGACTTGATCTGATTTGAATACTAAAGATAAAAATATATATATAACCGCTCCGATTATGGCTACGAATACGGTTAGAATTAGAAGATTAATCGTATAACGCGTGTCCAAGACAAAGCTGTCAAAATGCAAGCTTTTGGTTGCTTCGAGCGTGGGTATAAAAGAAATTCTTTTTATCCACACCGACCTGTCAAAAAACTTAAGTAGAAAATACATAACTAGTCCGGAACCTAATGCTGCAAAAATTGATTTAAATATTGGAAAAAGCATTCTAAAGAAATTTCCTTCTCCCAACCTTTTGTTTATAAGATAAAAAAGTGTTACGGACTGAAAAAAACTACCCAGAGAAAATGCAGCAGCTAATCCCCATACATCAAATCTAAGTATTCTAATAAATACGAAGTCGAAAAAAATGACAAGAAGAAGACAGGTTATTGATACAACAACCGGAGTTTTTGTGTCATGTAAAGCATAAAAACTACGTGCCAAAAGAGCATTTACCGCCTGAAAAACAATCCCCATGCCAAATGCGCTGACAACGTAACCGGTCTGTACCGTAGCCTCCCAACTAAAAATATCTGTTCCATAAATAAGTCTAACCAAAGGAATTCTTAAGACAATCAATACTGTTGCAATCGGTATTATAAAAAAGTTCATATCATACAAAGCTGAAAATAAAGTCCTTTTAAAATTTTGTAGAGATTCGGCTTGGCGGGCTAATGTTGGTAGGGCTGCTTTTGCGATTGAAGTTCCGAAAAGTCCCACTGGTACGAGCTGGAGGGAGTTGCCAAAGGTAAAATAAGTATAAGAGGCTGTTGTCAAAAGCGAAGAAAAGAAAAGTTCGGCAGTTTTTGAAACCTGCAAAAAAAGTGTTTCTATAACTCTGGGTGCGGCAAGTTTCCCGATTTTTCTCACTTCCGATGTTAATTTAAGACTTGGTATAAATCTAAAACCTAACTTCATTGCTAAGGGTAATTGGATCAAAAAATGCGCTAAGGCCCCAAAAACCACCCCTATAGCCGGAGCTAAAAGTCCCAGCTTTGGAGCAAGAATTATTGTCCCGAGAATAATCCCAAGATTGTAAAAAAGTGGTGCTAAAGCAGGAATAAGAAAGCGCCTTGATGACTCTAGTACCCCGGTCAGAACATAACTTACTACAAAAAAACCCTGAGCAGCAAAAAGGATTCTTGCCAAGTAAACGATAGTTTCTCTGTTTGCTCCACTGAAACCGGGAGCAAAAATAGCATATGCGCTATGCGCAGATAAAGAAAGAAGAATCGAAGTAACTACAAAAATCAAAAGCCCTATATTAACAACAATACCTGCAGTTTCCCATGCATTTTTTTCGCCCTTTTTTAGTGAACGGGTAAATACGGGTATAAAAGCCGATGAGAACGTGCCGAACACCAAAACCTCAAAAACTAGATCCGGCAATCTAAATGCCGCAAAAAATAAAGATAGATCGTTGGCAACAAAAAAATGGGCTAATGCTCTTTGACGGACTAATCCTAATACTCTGGATACAACAACCATTAACATGATAATAGTTGCAGCAGATAATACGGAATCCTGCGGACTGGTTAAAAATCTTTTTCCTTTCAATAAAATCTTATTCACCATGCTTGTAATTTTAGGCCTGATAGAGCAAGCTTTCGCTTGCTGTAGCATATATCGTTATTAGTAGAAACTTTACAAATGTGATATCTGTAGATTATACTCACAAGCTAGTGAATAGTGAACAGTGTGTCGTGTATAGATAAAGAGTAATTCATTACACCATACACCATCCTCTAAACACCAAACACAATCGGATGCCTGTAACTAAGACAGCTAAAAGAGCATTGCGTTCATCTAAAAGAAAACAAGCGATAAATAAAGCCGTAATCAGTCGGCTTGAAATTGCTGTACGTAAAGCTAAAAAATCAAGGTTGGCAAAAGATATAAACTCGGCCATATCTCAGGCAGACAGGGCGGCCAAGAAAAAGACGATCCACAAAAATAAAGCCGGAAGGATAAAAAGCTCTTTAAGTAAACTTCTTTCGAAACAAAAGCCATCCAAAACAAAAGCGGTCAAAAAGACCGTGAAACAAGCAAAACCCAAGCCTTCCTCCAAAGGCAAAAAATAAGCTTCAGAACGGACTTCAGATATGGTATATTGAAGTTATCTAGTACATAGCGCATAGAGCACATGGTGCAAACAAATGTATAAACTATGTACTTTGTCCTTTGCACTTTGTTCTGGCGCTTCGCGCCATGGCTGCCCGTAAAACACAAATTAACCTACTTCCCGAGAGGGGGTTTGAAACTACAACAACCGGAAGAGTCCTTGCATGGATACTTTCGACTTTTAGAATTATTGTAATTGTCACCGAAATTATCGTCATGTTCGCTTTTCTTTCCCGTTTTTGGCTGGACGCTCAAAATACAGATCTAACTGAAGAGCTGGAGCAAAAACAAGCGGTTCTGGTAGCATCCAGCGATTTTGAAAAAGACTTTAAAAGTACTCAAGGTCGATTGAAAATATTTGCCGGCATGATTGTAGATGAAGGTTTATCTTCAAAACTTGTACAAAACTCGACTGAGTATCTCCCCGACGATTTATCCTTGTCCGCTATTATTATTGAGTTGCCGCAAATAATACTTGAGGGAAATACTCCAAACGAACAAAGCATACAACAATTAGTAGTAAACCTGAATGCAAGTGAACTTTTCAAAGAAATCGGAATTACAAAGATAAAGACAAACAGCTCGGATCCGGGACTTTTAGATTTTCAACTGACCGGGAAAGTGAAGGACGAATAATATGAATACAGGTTGGAGAAAAAATTATATTCGTTATAAAACATACTTTTTAGATGTCATGGGAAGATCCCGCGAACGGTCTGACATCAGGGTCTATCTGGAAATACTACTTTCCCTTGCAACAGTTTCTATCTTTAGCGTATTCGCCTTGCGCCCAACACTTTTAACCATAGCCGAATTGATACGAGAGATTCAGGCTAAAAAGACAACTCTAACTACAATGGATGAAAAGATAGTTAATTTATCCCGCGCTCATTCTTTATTTAATGAGCAAGGATCACGTATCGAACTTTTGAAAATAAGCATCCCCGAAAGGGCAAGTCCTGAAAGTTTTTCAAGACAAATAGAAGGTTTATCTGAAAAACATAAAGTCGCGATTGCCCAAATTACGACCGGAGAAGCAAACATACTGGGTGCGAAAGTTCCTAAAGAAGTAAAAAAAGAGGGAGGAGAGGAACCACTCCCGGTAAATGCAAATGAACTAGAATTCTCGCTCAAAACCAGAGTTCCCTTGGAAGAATACAACCAAGTTGCTGCCTTTATAAACGATTTCGAAAAATTAAGACTTCCCGCTAAAATTGATCTTTTAAAACTTAGCACCATCAGCGATACAAGCGGTAGATACCTTCAATTAGTTATTGAAGGTAGACTTGCCTATTATACTGAAAGTAAATAGATATATGAAAAAGCCAAGGGCACCACGACTTGTTACGGTTGCAGTTTTCACGACGATAACTATAGTTTTCTGGGTTTTTTTTACGCTCTATAACATTTTAATCGGAAAGCCTGACTTAAAAATCGATGAAAAAATATTAGAACCCCTTGAACCATCTCTTGATTCAAGTTCGCTAAATCAAATAGAAGGAAGGGTTTATTTCGACGAAAATGCCCAGATTACGCCACTGATTGTAATCTCCGGCGTGCCCAATTCTTCAAATTTGCCCGAGGAAGAAATAATTACTCCAATTCCAACCACCGAAGTTCCTGAGGCAAGCGGGGAAGCCACTCTTGAATAGAGTACATAGAATCCATTATTATTAAAAAATGCCTGACCCGACAGATCCTGCGAGTATTAATAACAATAGTCCAGGTGACCAAATAAATAATACAAACGTTACTACGCCAAATCAACCAATTGTATCTGATTTGGCAGACGATCAGTCAGATATAACAAATAAACTGCCGCAGTTAAACCAAACCTTTTCGGACCCAAACGAAGCACCTGCTCCTGAGAGTGTAGTAACAGCACCACATGCGCCGAAAAAATATGGAGGTAAAAAAGTTATTGCAACAATTTTTGGCGTATTACTTCTTGTTGGCGCGGTTGCAACGGGAGTTTATTTAGTACAAAGACAGCAGGAAATTCGCGAACAAGCGGCTTCGGGGCGTGAGTGTCAACAATCCCAGGACTGCATACTACTGGATAGTCCCGGCAATTCCGGATCTTATCAGACCCCAAGACCAATTATCAAAGTCAAAATCACCGATCAAGATGTTCATGAATATAACCCGGGCAATTCTGACGATAGTTGTAGAAAAGTGAACATCTCCGAAAATTTTGTAAGCTGGGAAAAATACGGCTCGGGTCCAGATTGCAAAGATGTAAGTAACGTTCAAATTTGGATGGGTCAGGCGGAACCCTCGCCAAGCCCTGTTCCTACCCAGCCCCCGACTCCAACACCCACCCAAGTACCCGGAGTTAGCCCTACCACAACCCCGAGAATCAGTCCCTCCCCGGCGCCGACTACACCACCCGGAATCAGTGCGCAATGCGGCGAGGTTAAAGCATATAACACTTCCTGGATTCTATTAAGCGCAAATGATTTAAAAGGCTTGCAAACAGGTAACCATGTTCGTTTTGCAGTTTCGGGAACAACAAATGGCGGCTCCTTTGACAAGGCCAGATTTACAATAAACAACTCTCTCAAGCCGGAGGTCACAACGAAAAAACCGGGTACAAATGAATTCTATTATGAATATATAGTTCCTCAAGGTACAACGTCATTTAGTGTTAAAGGAGAATTACATCATACGAGTTTAGGTTGGTTTTAAATATGAAAGATTTTTTTAAAAATAAATTTGTTACGGGAGTAGTAGTGGTTGCAACAATAATCCTGGCCGGAGTTGCTGTGTTCACTGCCATGAGACTATACCAACTAAGAAATCAGGCTGTCGCGCCTACCGCTCCCGAATCCGAACCCCTAGCCTGGGACTGCAGTAAGTATACCTTTTCGCTGGACGGGACGGGAGTTGTTAAAGTGACTAATAATTCTTCGCGCAGCGAACCGGATCAACAAGCAAAGGTATATATCAACAATCAATTGGTTGCGACTTTCGATGTCCCGGCCTTGACTCAAGGACAGGATGCAACATTAGGAACAGTTAGCGTTCCTCAAGGAAATTTCAGTTGGAAAGTCGATGGAACACGAGATTGTTCAAGCTCCGGAAATTCTACCTCCGGTCCGGTTTCATGCAACCTTTTGACATTCACTCTAAGCGAACCCACTTCTACCCCAACAGGCACGCCGTCACCGACAAATACGCCATCACCCACTTCCAGCGTAACTCCTACAAATACTCCAACTCCAACCGAACCACCCAGAGGAGGAGATCCAAGCCCGACTCCTACACCAACATCGGTTCCGACGATAACAACTATTGCTCAGGCTACACCTACCCCCACAACGCCGCTTTTAGCTCAAGCATCGCCTACGCCGGATGGCAGCCAACTCCCTGCCGCAGGAATAGCTGCACCAACCCTTATCGCTATATTCGGAGGGCTTTTCATCATTATCATATCTTTAGCGCTTGCCATATAATTGGTTAGTGAATTCTCTACTTACAAAAATTCAAAAATATAAATTCGAAGTTATATTTTTTTCACTTCTTTTTCTTTTCTCAAATTTATTAATGTGGAAAACCTTGCGTTCGACTTCAAATGGTGATTTATTGATTGCAGCAAAAGCTTGGAGTGACTTTTCGGCTAACATCCCGGTTATCCGTTCTTTTTCATTAGGACACAATTTTCCTCCACAATACCCTTTATTCGCAGGTCCTCCTATCAGATATCACTTTGTTTTTTACGCGTTGGTCGGTCTCTTGGAAAAAATTGGAATACCTCTTGATTGGGCATTAAACACACTAAGTGCTTTAAGTTTTTTTGCGCTTTTATCTTTAATATATTTTGTTTCGAAAAGGCTTTTTGGCAGAAAATCGGTAGGGGTGGCAGCTGTCATGCTTTTTTTATTCAATAGCTCTTTCGCTTTCCTGGAATACTTCAAAAAAAATCCGTTTGCCTTACAAGCACCTCTGAAAATTCTGTTAAATCGCGAGTTTTCTTCATTCGGACCATTTGACGGAAATGTCGTTTCGGCATTTTGGAATCTTAATATTTATACAAATCAAAGACATTTGGCTCTGGGTTATTCATTTCTGATTTTGTTTTTTTTGCTTTTTGTTATTTTTGCAAAGAAACCTAAAAGTTTAACTTACCATAAGGCATGTTTATTGGGTACTTTTATCGGTTTTTTACCCTTTATTCACCTTTCTACTTTCGGTATGCTAATAGTATCTCTTTTAATCTTTTTTGTAGTTTACAAGGCTCTTCGTGGAAAAATTATCGTTATTTTTATCTGCGCGGGATTGATAGCATTCCCACAGTTTCTGTATATGGGATTTCCCCAAAATATAGTCGGTCTTTATAATCCCGGATATTTAATCGACAATCTAAACTTTGCTAATTTTGCTAAATACTGGTTTTATAATTTAGGTTTCTCTGCAATAACTGCGCCGATCGGATTTTTACTTATCAAAAAGGACTTGCGAAAAATTTTTATCCCCTTTTTCGTATTTTTTATAATAGGAAACCTTTTTCGATTCACTCCTTCGATGATCGATAATCATAAATTTTTCAATGCAGCAATTATCGGGGCAAATATCCTAAGCGCATATTTTTTAGTGTATCTTTGGATTAAAAGCGCCTGGCTAAAAATTGTCGCTGGCTCAATTTTCTTTTTCCTGACGCTTTCGGGGATAATTGACCTTTTTCCGATAGTAAACGATAGACTACTGGCTCTAGAAGATATTCCCAAAAATAAAACCGCTAACTTTATACTCGAAAACACTCACGCCGATGCGGTTTTTTTAAATGCCAACTATATTTTTGATCCTGCAAGCATCGCGGGCAGAAAAATATATTTAGGTTGGGCTTATTTCCCCTGGTCATTAGGATATGATGTTGATACCCGCAGAGCAAATTTACAACAAGTTCTTAACTCGACCGATAAAGCTTTTATTTGCAATCTTTTACATAAAGAAGGCATCAATTATTTGGAAATCCAAAATCCTTCCACAATAGAGCGCGTAAATATCGATTACGAGTTTTATAATAGCAACTTTATAGCTATATATAGAAAGGGTTCTGAGTTAGTAATCTACGACCTCTCCAAATCCTGTAATATATCTTATTTATAATTCCCTTTGTAGTAATTAATTCTTATTTGCAGAAGTTCCAGAAATGAACCAATTAAATCTTTGGGGAATTTCACTTTGCTTAGGCGGCTGTTTTTCCACTCAACTGGTAGTTCTATTATCCTTAGATTCTTTTTATTTGCAATAAAAAGAATTTCCGAATCAAATCCCCAACGGGAAAGTTTTTGGAGTCCAAACACCTTTCTTGAAGCGTCTTTTGTGAACATTTTAAATCCGCAGGTAAAATCTGATACCGACAATCCTAATATCAGGCTCGATAATGCTATAAAAGATCTTCCCAGTAATTCTCTTATGAACGACTGATGATTTATTACCTTTGCACCTCTTATTTTTCTTGAACCGATTACCACATCTTGCCCTTTTTCAATTGCTTGTATAAATTTCGGAATTTCGTGGGGCGAGGTCGACAAATCAACATCCATAAAAAGATGATAAAGACCCCTTGCTTTAAGCATTCCCATTTTTACTGCATGACCTTTACCCCTATTTTGTTTATAAGAAATAATAACCAACTGAGTTTTTATAGAAAGCTTCTTTAGAATGTCCATTGTCTTGTCTAAACTTCCGTCATTTACCACAATTAACTCGGATACAAAAGGCTGGCTTTGTAAGAACTTATCAATCTCTTTGAGATTTTTAATTCTTTTCTCCTCGTTAAAAACAGGGACAACAACCGATAGGTCTATATTATTCATATGCTTTATTTTCATGTCTCAGGTTATTCCGAAGTATACATAATGTATAAGAAGGATTCTCATAAACAACTACCTCACAAAGCTGTCTCACTTTAAGATCATGGTAATTTGGACTAACAATTGATAACTTACCTTTTTGATACGGACCTATTATTAGGTATGATTCTCCACCCACCGGATTTATCTGACCAACTTCAAGATATCTGTCTAGACTATAAAATACCTTATCAACAATTGGGGATGCTTCCGAGACCAATAACCAACCCAAATAATATACTCTGTCGCCCCCCTTAACATTTTTGACAAAGTAGTCTCTTAGTCCAATTTGGTCTTTTAAAGATACAATTGGGTTGGAAGGAAGCCCTTGTCTTCCGTTTTCATACTTTCTTGCTTGCCATTCATCAATGTTTCCCTGATTAAGAAATAAGGCTCCTTCAAATTTACTCGAGTCTAATAAATTTCCTCCAAAAAGTGCAATTAAAAATAAGGGAATAAATAACAGCTTCAGAAATTTCGTTTTCAAAATATTCACAATAAATACAACGAAAAGCATCATGCCGATAATTAACCCATGCCAAACATGTCGGGTCCAACCGAAAGGTGAAACAAAAATAAACCATAAAGAAGTAAAAAAGAATGCAGAGAAAAGCAGAACTACAATGTACGATTTCTCTCTAATCTGTTTAAGGTAGAAATAAGAAAGAACCGGTAAACTTAGCCAAATAAATCCGGCTTTTACCCCTGCCGCTTCCCAAAACGCTGCTTTATTTGTAACAAAAGTCCAGTCAATATTTTTTATATCGAAGGCTCCCCCGTTACTTTTGAAGTGGAGAATAAAATCCTCAGTTGTTGCTATCCATGCTTCTTTTCCAAAATTCATTAACAAGAATAAATATCTATAAAATTCAAAAAAAGCTATCGGAATAATAAAAAAGACAAACCATAATCCCCAGGATTTAATTACCTCCTTCTTATTAAGCTGTCTAACTAACTGCCATAAAGCGATAATTCCAAATCCGGCTCCGGATAATACAAAAAGGTATTTTGTTAAGACTGATAATGAAAAAAATAATCCCGACAAAGCAATTAAAATATATTTTTTCTTTTTACTAGTATGGAAAAGGTAGAAAGTATAAAAACTTAATAAAAGATAAAACAGTGCCGTGTGTTCACCGTATGATTCATAAGAAAACTGAATAAATAATTGGGGAACAACCCATAACCAAAGTTGAAGAATAATTAGTGACAATACCCCTCCTATTTTATAAGCTATTAAAAAAACTATAAATAATAATCCTGCATAACTAATAAGTGGCCATAATCTGTACTGCCAAAAATCATAACCAAAAAACTTCATCATTAATGCCTCTGGGATAATATATCCCGGTCCTGCTGTAACACCGGCTGGAAAATATGAAAATCCGTTCTCATCCTGAACCGAGAAACGTCCGTGAATGCTTGTTTGTACTCCTTTTCCTTCCTGAATAACAGTATTTGTATATGAAGCGTAAATCCCTCTTTGAGCAAAATTTTTAGCAACACCAAGATACCAACCACTATCATGTTCAATACCACCATACTCCGACACGAATATTATAGAGCGTACTATAAAAGCCAAAACTGACAGAGCAATATATAAATATACAAGTTTACGTTTCACAATCAAATTAATTTTTTAAGAATACATAGAGTATACGACGGATTTTCATAAACAGTACTGCTACATTTCGGATTAACTTTTTCATTTAAATATGATTCATCAACCAAAGACAAACGACCTTTTTGATAGGGACCTATGAGCAAATAGGAATCGCCACCCGACGGATTTTCGCCCCGTAATTTCTCGTATCTTCCGTAAGGAAAAAATACTTTATTATTAATTACCGACATTTCAGAATATAAAAAACCATCCAGGAAATACACCCTGTCTTCGCTTCTGATATTTTCATCGAAGAAATTCGTAAGAAGTTTTTGATCGGTTATGGAAAATATTGAATTCGTAGGTAATCCCTGTAATCCCCATCTATATCTTTCCAATTCCCATTTGTTGACTACTGATTGATCAAGCAAAAACTGCGGGTATACCTCTCTTGTTTGAATTATGGAAAAAAATAATGCTCCGATTAGAAGAGCAATAATATACTTCTTTTGATTAATGATTATCGAAAATAACCTACCGATAAAAATAAAAACAATAACAAGGCCTAAAACCAAACTAATCCAAGCATGTCTTGCCCACCCTGTCGGAGAAATAAAAATAAACCACAAAAAACCAGCGAGACAGGAGTTTAATAATATAATATCTGCTATTGAATTAACTTTTTTAAATACCTTTCTGTAAATAAATATCGGGGATAATAATAAAATAACCCAAGGGAATATTACAGATTTGAATCCAACATTTTTCCAAACTAAAAATTTTTTGATTAAAAATTCTGTATCCAAATCTTTAAAAACTAATCCACTACCCTCGCTTTTAAAACGAAGTTGCATATCCTTCGATACCGCCTCCCAACCTACAGCACCAAAAGTAGATAATATATTCAGGTAGCGATAAAGTGCAAATATCCCTATAGGAAGAAGAAGACCAATTATCCAAAAAAACCAGGCTAAAAAAATTTTATTTAAATTTTCTTTTCTTAATCCTAAATAAATATCATGCACAAAAACGAAAACGAAAGCTGCTATTCCAAAAAGTGCAATAAACTTGGTTAAAATCGAAAACGAGAAGGTTATACCGGACAAAAACATTAATAGGTAATTCGTCCTTTTAGAATTCGATTCTTTAAGAAAAAGGTAAAAACTTAAGAGTAAATAAAATAATGCAATATGTTCTCCATATGCTTCAAAGGACATAGATATGTAGATTTGTGGGAATAACCACAGCCATATTTGAAATATAATGAGTGCCAATAATCCACCGAATTTGTAAACAAAATAAAATAGTAGTATAAGCAACCCAAAAAATGAGATGAGAGGCCATGATCTAAATTGTGGCCATCCAAAACCGAATATTTTTAATAATAGTGCTTGGGGAATAACATAACCCGGTCCGACACTTATTGCTGCAGGAAAATATATATAACCGTTTTTATCCTGAACTGAAAACCTGCCATGTATACTCGTGGAATCGCCCGCTTTTTCGTTGGTTATTGTGTTTGTATAAGAAGCATATATTCCCCTTTGGTCTAAATTTCTGGCAACACCCAAATGCCATCCGCTATCCATTTCAATACCACCAATAGAAAATGCAAAAATAATAACACGAACCAAAAATAATACTGCTACAATAATTATGTATAAATAAACGTAGCCACTTGTTATACTTTTCATTTATTAAATACTTATTCGTTCGACATAATTATGACACATATTAATAAATATAAAGTCGTTATAATTCTCTTTTTAATTACACTGGTGGGATTTTTATTAAGGATATATAAACTCGAAACCGTACCTTCAGGATTTTTTTGCGATGAGGCGGCAACAGGTTATAACGCTTATACAATTCTAAAAACCGGGAAAGACGAATATGGAAAGCCATTTCCTGTTTTTTTCTATTCCTTCGGAAACAACAGATTACCGCTACCTATATACATGACCGTACCTTTTGTAGCAGTTTTTGGTCTTACGGAATTTTCTTCCAGACTAGCTTCTGCTTTTTTTGGAACTCTGACTATACCAATCGTTTTTATTCTTTTAGCGACGCTTTTCCCAATAAAAGGGTATACAGGGTATTTTGGAGCTCTTTTTCTTGCAATTGCTCCCTGGCACGTTCACTTTAGCAGAACTGCTCATGAATATATTTATCTCCCTTTTTTTATTATTCTTGGAGTTACTTTGTTTGTCTTAGCAATCAAGAAAAAGTCCTCATGGTTTCTTTATGCATCTTTTATTAGTCTTGCTTTTGGTTTTTATACTTACTATCCTTCATATCTTGTAATTCCACTAACCTTAGGATTAATTATCATCATTTACTTAAAAGAATTTATTGCATTTAGAAAACACTCTTTACTTGCTCTTTTAACTTTCTTTCTTGTATCAATTCCTTTAATAATTGGATTCTACGACGGTCGTGCACTAACCCGCTGGAAGGGCGGCAACGTTTCTATTCTTTCTGAGTATAAAACTCCAAAAGAAGTTGTCCGCAAGTTATCCTATTCATACATTTTAAATTTCTCTCCTATCTTTTTATTCACCAAAGGAGATATTGATTTCCCGGGGCAATTCGTAACGCGTCATTCTGTAAGAGGAATGGGAATGCTTTATTGGTTCGAACTCCCATTAATAATATTGGCATTATTTCATATATTAACTAAGAAAGACAAAGGAGCATATCTCATTTTGGGAATACTTTTAATTCATCCTTTGAGTAATGCGGTGACTAGTACAGTAAATCCCTATGCACCAAGGTCGATTCTTGGGTCAGTAGCCTGGCCAATGATTTCGGCCCTGGGTGCTACAGTTGCTTTAGATCTAAGTAAAAAGTACAAAAAAATTATGGTTTTTGGTTTTTCCATAATAATCTCGCTATCCGTCTATAAATATCTTTATAAATACTACAAGGAATATCCGCTATATTCCTCTGATTTCTGGGGATGGCAGGCGGGGCCGCGGGAGATTATGAGAATCTTTTTAAGTGAGCAAAATAAATATGACGAGCTATTCATTGTGGGAAATTTTAATGCTCCTGAAATATTTTTAAAATTTTACGACCCCTATGCAACATGCAAACAAAAGTGCAAAATAGGCAAAATTGATAACTTTGATCCCGGCAAAAAACAACTTTTTGCAGTTGGGGTTGATAAACTGAATGATATACCCGAAAATATCAACTTTACACCAACCGGGGTAATCTATTATCCTAATAACGAACCCAGTTTTTACATCGGAGAACTCCACGAAAGGTAACTCTGATTTAATATATGATTACTCAAGACATCTTGTACACATTGGGGTGGTGGCTCCTTTTTTTCGTCGTCGGTATTGGCGGAATTCCTCTAATGTATCTTCTTTTTAGAAATTTTGTAGACGTGGGATACGGATTTTCGAAAACATTTGGATTTATTATCGTATCTTACGTAGTTTTCTTTCTCTCAACCCTTAAAATAATTCCCCTGAATACTATATTTCTGTACGTAATTTTAATTGCATACTTTTTTATCAATAGACAAATATTTACTAAAAAAAAGGCGGAGATTTTATCATCTTTAAGTAAAAACAAAAGATACCTTATAATCCAGGAAATTCTTTTTACGCTGGGTTACTTCTTATGGGTGTACGTAAGAACTCATCAACCGGATATAAATGGCCTGGAAAAATTTATGGATTTTGGTTTCATTAACTCTACCTTGAGAAGTAAATTTCTGCCGCCTCCGGATATGTGGTTGGCTGGTTCGACGATCAATTATTATTGGTATGGTCATTACTTCGTTGCTTTTTTGACTAAGCTTTCCCAAATTCCCTCTCAAGTAACTTATAACTTAATGCTCGCAACAATAATGGGATTAACCTTGACTGGTACTTTTTCACTCACTTCCACTCTGATATCAAAAATCTCGGATAATATCGATAAAAGGAAAATTATCATTGCCGGATTCATATCCGCTATAGCAGTAACTTTTGCCGGTAATTTCCATACTCCTTTTTATTTATTAAAGGATGGGCGTAATAAATACTGGTATCCGGATGCGACGCGTTTTATTGGATATAATCCCGATACACAAGACAAAACAATACACGAGTTCCCGATATATTCTTTTGTGGTTTCAGACTTGCATGCACATTTAATCGGACTTCCATTTATTTTTGTTTTTTTAGCACTTTTGTGGAATGCCCTGGAAAAAAGGGGGAAAGGAAAAAAATATTTATACAAATTTATACCTCCCGGATTTTTATTAGGGGTTATGTTCATGACTAACGCCTGGGATTTTGCAAACTATTCGCTGATCAGTGGATTCATAATCCTTTTTGCATCACTAAAGAAGTGGGGATTGAAATTCGAGGCTATCCTTCGCACTGCTCTCGCAGCAACCGTGTTAGTAACAACCGGTGTAATAACCACCTTGCCCTTCTTGTTGATTTTCGATTCCATAGCACAGGGAGTTGCTTTTGTTAACGCTCGCTCACCGGTCTGGCAGCTCGCAATCTTGTGGGGATTTCCGGCAGTTTTTACAATCATTTTTGTCTATAAGTTATTACTAAACAAAAGTGAAATCAAATTACCCGACGCATTCGTTTTGGGACTAATCATTTCTGCTTGGGCACTCATAATTATTCCCGAAATAATTTATGTCAAAGATATTTATATTGCTTCGCATCACAGGGCAAACACCATGTTCAAACTTACTTATCAGGCATTCGTTATCTCTTATATAGCTTCTGGTTATATCACAATAAGAACTTTTCTCTTGACTAAGGGGTTGGTAAGAAAGTTATTTTTTTCCCTATTTTTTGCTGTAATTTTTGCTTCAGTTCTTTATTATCCGAAACTTGGCATCGATTCTTATTATGGCGAACTAAAGGTATATCACGGCTTAGCGGGCGATACTTGGCTTAAAGAGCGCTATCCGGCAACATACGAAGCAGTTTCCTGGCTTAAGGATAACGTCAAAGGCCAAACAGTAATATTAGAGGCTCCGGGTGATTCCTATACAGATTATAATGTAATCTCTTCTTATACTGGATTGCCGACGGTATCAGGTTGGTTTGTCCATGAATGGCTTTGGCGCGGGACTTCCGACGTGCCTTCTGCAAGAGTATCCGATATTGATGTTATCTATACATCAAATGATCTCGAAAAAACCACTCAGTTATTAAATCATTACAAAGTTGAATATGTAGTAGTAGGTAGTTTTGAGCGTGAAAAGTTCGCTAACCTAGTTGAGAGTAAATTCAATAACTTAGGCAGTTCCGTATTTTCCTGGGGAGATACGACTATATATAAAATCAAGAGCCGCAGCGATCTTCAGTAGCTATAACGCACTCAATCCATTTATGTATCTGGTCGAGGCTTTCGTCTTCGGGGATAAAAACATATAAATTATCATATTTAGGACTTTTTGCTGGATTTAATAATAGTTCTTCAGATAAAACCTGAGATTTAATCACATCTTTGGACTGAAGGAAACGGCGCGCCAAAATCGAAGCAGCTGATGGCGCTATATCTGTCTCAATAGATTCCAAAACCACATCCTTTAATACTAATAGTTTTCTTGGAGATAAGATTATTTCTTTGCTTAGTACTTTATCTTTTATTGCTGCAATAACTTTTTGCTGATGTCTGGCGCGGGCAATATCAGTACCTTCATCTCCCTGAGCATTTCTGGAACGAACAAATTTCAAGGCAGTATCACCGTCCATCATTTGCTTGCCCTGAGCAAAGCGAAGGGTTTCGTAACGACACCTATATTCAGGATCACCTTCGCATAAATCGTTTTCGCGCCCGGCTATCGGATAGCGTTCATCTGTAAAGCTATTCTCAACGTCAACCTCTATTCCTTCTAAAATATCGATAATTTTCTTAAAGCCCGAAAAATCCAAAACCAACCCGTAGTGAACCGGCTGGCCTACAAACTCTTCAACGGTTGATTTTGCCATAATAATACCACCACCTGCCTCCTCCGGACCAGAGGTCCTCCGGACCGGTGGTTGCTTTTTATTTCCCCAATAATAGACGCTATTAAGCTTTGTACGAAGTTCCGTTATCCATATGTCGCGAGGTAGCGAAATTATGGAGATGTCAGAGTTGGAATGATTTACTGAAACGAACATAATTGTATCGGTCAGATCAGGTGCTTCATGCCCTTCTCCCCCTTTGCCCAAGATAAGAATGTTCGTGCGATCCATATAAGATTCTACTTTTCCCTTAGGTGTAAAAATAAAATCTTTTGCTAAACCCATATAGACCCCTAGCGGAGTTTTTCCAAAAAACTGTAATACAAATAAAAAAGTGGTCAGCAAAAAGGCAATAATCCCAAACAAAATTAGTCCACGCATCAACCAAACGTGCTTTAAGAGCTTCCGTTTCAATCTGGAAAAAATTATAGTTCTTCTGTCCATTCTCATATGAGAAACATCTTCCGTGTCTGCTGTTTTATTTATTTTGCTTGTCTTGTCCATGATAGAATGTAGCCGGGGACTTTCCCCGAGCAGTCTAATTTTAATTTAGATGAACAATACAAACAACCTGCTAATAGGACTGAATGCTCAACAAGAAAAAGCCGTAACATATGAAGGCGGACCCTTACTGGTTTTGGCCGGAGCCGGAAGTGGTAAAACAAAAGTCTTAACTCACCGAGTCGCCTGGTTTATTGAACAAGGAGTAACTAAACCTGAAAATGTGCTTTTGTTGACTTTTACCAATAAAGCCGCCGGCGAAATGAAGGAAAGGGTACTTCATCTAACTAGTCAAGCTCCGGCATTCGCCGGGACATTTCACTCCTTTTGTGTCAGGGTTTTAAGGCGCGAGGGACAACAAATTGATATACCTTCCAACTTTTTAATCTATGACGATGAGGACGCAGCTGATGCAATCAAGGAAGTTTTGGAAAATTTGAATTTATCGACCGAGAAGTTCAATCCCAAAGGCATTGCCTCGCAAATCTCTGAAGCTAAAAACCAAATGCTTACTCCCACCCAGTATGCGGAATTCATTCAAGGCGATCCGCCTGCAAGCGCCTGGAGCGCTAGCGACTGGCGGGCAGGGTTTCAGGAAAAAGTGTTTAAAATTTGGACCGAGTACGAAAAACTTCTCAAAGAGATTGGGGCATTAGACTTCGATGATCTTTTATTAAAAACCGTATATCTTTTCGAAAATCGTCCCCAAACCTTGAGTCGCTGGCAAAATATGCTAACACACATATTTGTAGATGAGTGGCAAGACACCAACAAAGTTCAGTATAAATTGACAAAACAAATTGTTGGGGAAAATAAAAACTTGACTACGGTTGGAGACTTTTCCCAAAGTATTTATTCATGGAGAGGCGCAGATCCGACAAATCTAAACAAATTAACAAAGGATTATTCTGATATTAAAGTTATCAACCTTGAGCAAAATTACCGCTCAACCCAGATAATTTTGGATGCTGCCAACTCGGTAATAAAAAGAAATTCCTCCCACCCAATACTTTCTCTTTGGACAAATAAAAAGGAGGGTTCAAAGATAAAAATCTATAGGGCCCGAAGTGAAATTGACGAGGCAAGTTTTGTGGTTAATGAGATTGATAATCTAATAACTCAAGGGGTTGAATTTAGCAATATTGCAATCCTTTACCGAACAAATGCACAATCGCGTGTTCTGGAAGAGGCATTTTTACATGCCGGAATTCCTTACACTTTGGTCGGCGGTGTCAGATTTTATAGCCGCAAAGAAGTAAAAGACGTGCTTTCATACCTAAGACTTTTAGTCAATCCAAAAGATACTGTTTCCAGAAAACGAGTTGTAAAGTTAGGAAAAAGACAGTATGAAAAATTTAAAGATCTTGCAAATGAGATCAGAAACACCTCGGATGGTGGCCGAATGGACTCCTCCGAGATGGATACTTTTGGAAAGATAACTACACTGGATTTAATGGATGCGGTACTTCAAAAAACTAACTATCTTGATAAATACAAACTCGAGTCCGAAGAGAATATGGCTCGTTTGGAAAATATAAAAGAGTTACGCTCTGTTGCAACCGAATTCCCTAACATTAATGATTTCTTAGAAAACGTTGCACTTATTGAAGCTGTACAGGATGATAAAGGTCATTTACTACCTACAACTAACGACTCGAAACCTAACAATAAAGTCACGCTTATGACTTTACATGCTGCCAAAGGATTGGAATATTCTGTAATCTTCATAGTAGGAATGGAAGAAGGACTTTTCCCCCATTCCAGATCCCTTTTTGACATGAATGAGCTGGAAGAAGAACGAAGGCTTGCTTATGTCGGAATAACCCGTGCAAAGGAAATCCTCTATCTGACTTATGCCTCGCGCCGGCTCTTCTTCGGCCAAAGAACCAGCAACCCTCCTTCCCGTTTTATCATCGATATTCCGGAAAATTTATTGGAGGGAATGGTTGATAATTACCACGAAAAACCAGGATTCCCTAAAGACGACCTTGATTTTGATGAAGATGTTATCAATTTTTAATTTCAAACACTCATTAATAAGAATTCCCTGTTAAACTGTTCCAAATAATGCCAAAAAATACGAAAATACCAATAATTATCCAAGAATATTTATTTGCTTGACTTGCCTTTTTGGGCATACTTTTGCGCCAACTATAAAAGTAAACTGCTCCAGCAATTATTGGACTAAAAATTTCAGGTACAACAACGTGCAAAATTTCATTACTTATTAACTCTGAGGATTTATCATTAACTGTTTCTTTAAGCTTACGGCTGTAATAGACCGAATAAACTGTTGCCACAATAAACAAAACGGTCCAAAGGTTCTGAATAATCATGTCTTGTCATTTATTGTATCATATGAAGATGGATACAAAAGAAACCCGAGTTCTAGAAACGATTGCAACCCCCCATTAGGTAGCTGATTAGGGTAAATTACCTCCATGGAAGTAAGAATGGAGAAAGAATGATACCTAATTTTTACTTGTCAGGAGTTGCGATCGTTTTGAGAACTTACGACAAAACTCCCTGGGGGGAAATAATGTATAATATAGCTATGGCAAAGAAAGTTAGAAAAAATGTATTAAACTATCGCGTGATTATTGAAAAAGAACGCTACGATGATGGAAGTATCGTTTATAGTGCCTCGTGTCCTACTTTGGGTGTATTTGATTATGGCGATTCGATCGAGGAAGTACAGACGAGCATAAAGGATGGAATTGAAAGCGCTATTGAGTTTCTTACAGAACAGGGCAGGGAAATTCCGACAGATATTCCCGAAGAAAGTATAGTAACTTTCACAGAAGTAAAAATTCCTCCCAAAAGCGTTAACCTTATTGCTGCATGACCAAACTGCCAGAAGTTAAGCCCAAGAAATTAGCGAAAGCGCTTAAAAAACTTGGTTTTCAAAGTCGGTCAGGGAAAGGAAGTCATGTTGTTTTTTATCACAAAGACGGTAGATATACTTCAATCCCGATACATCCAAAACCAATCGGCAAAGGTTTACTTCACAAAATCCTTAAGCAAATTGATGTTTCAAGCGAAGAAATAAAGAAAGTGCTTTAAAACAGATGGTAGATAAAAAATTTGTCAAAAATACAGTAACGCACCCGCTTCAATCAAAAGAATGGGGAGAGTTCAGAAAGGCGTGGGGGAATGAGATTGTGTGGACAAAATGGGGAATGCTGACACTTCATAATATCCCCTTCACAAAATATAAAATCGGAATGTTCATAAAAGGACCAGTGCCCAGCCAGGAAATGCTTACTGAATTAAAAACATTAGGAAGAAAACACGAACTCATATTTATTAAATTGGAACCGAATGTTCCTATCGCAATACGAAATACGCAAAACGAGAAACGTATTAAAAATTCGTATCACGTATTACGTGTTGCGTATAACAAAGATAATTTTAAACAACTTTTCCAAGAAAATTCTGCTGTCCCCGGTAAAACCTTATTCACTCCAACTACCTTCTGGATTGATTTAACTCGTCCAGAGGACGACATTCTAAAAAGTTTTTCATCAAAAACTCGTTATAACATTCGTTTAGCTCAAAAACACGGGATTGAAGTTGTTGAAGATAATTCAGATAAAGCATTTGAAAAGTATATTCAACTTACCCGCGAAACAGTTGAGCGCCAAGGATTCTATGCCCACACCGAGAAATATCACCGACTGATGTGGGAATTCTTACATAAAAGACTAGTTGCTAACGACCAAAGACCAATAGCTAGATTATTAGTAGCTCGTTATAAGGGGCAAATTATTACCGCTTGGATAATATTAGTCTGGCATCAATTCCTATATTACCCCTATGGTGCCTCATCTGACAAGTATAAAAACGTAATGGCGAATAATTTAATGATGTGGGAAGCAATTCGCTATGGTAAAAAACTAGGATTGAAAACGTTCGACTTATGGGGACGGGAAGAAGGAAAAGGTTTTACGCGCTTCAAAGAAGGCTATAACCCCAAAGTAGTCGAATTTTTGGGAACTTGGGATCTGATAACATCCCCCCTTTATTGGCCGTATCGAATAGCAGAAGCAGTACGTTGGAGAATTTTAAGAGCAAGAAGTAAATTCATCAAACCTACCTTTTAACCAAATATCATATTCGTAGATATTCGTTGCATTCGCATACATTCCTAGATTAGCATTATATTTATGATTGATTTACGTCAAACACTTGAATACGCCAAATACATGTCTTCGCTTGGTTGGGTTGGTGAAAAGGTTGGTAATAATTATTGCTATATTAAAAATTTTCCGATAATCGGTTCCTTTATTAAATTCCAAAGGCCTGATAAGTTAGGCGATAAAGAGATTGAAGAGATTAAAAGATTAGGTAAGAAATACCGCGCTTTTCAAATTGTTGTTGAGCCAAAATACACTGAACACTATACACTACTCACCGAACACGGGTTTCGACAAAGTCGAAATCCCTATCTTCCGAGTAAAACCATCCACATCGACCTAACTAAGTCCGAAAATCAGTTGTTAAAAGAAATGCATTACAAAACCCGCTACAACATTAGAAAATTTAACCATCAATCATTAACCATTAACCATTCAAAAGATATCAATCTTTTCGCCGATTTCTGGCAGGAGTGTGCAATAAAACAAAGATTTATGTATCTTTCCCAGAAAAAGGAAATAACCGAACTTTATAAAGCACTCAAGAAAAATGCAGATCTGATATTTACACTTCATTCTAATGAATTAGTTGCAGGGATACTTTTATTACACGCAGATAAAACCAGTTACTATATGTATGCTGCATCGAACCAGGAAGGTAAAAGACTTTTTGCTCCTACTATCTGTGCATGGGAGGCAATAAAGATGTCTAAAAAAAGAGGTTTAAAAATTTTTGATTTTGAAGGAATCTATGATGAGCGTTTTCCTCTTAAGAATTGGGAGGGCTTCACCCGCTTCAAAAAATCTTTCGGAGGTAGCGAAATTGAATATCCCGGCGCATTTTCAAAGTTCAGGGTTCCCTTGTGATAATATAACCTTAGTATGGTACACAAAAGAATTGCGGTAATTGGTGGAGCTGGTAATGTAGGAATAGGAATAACAAAAGCATTTAGAAAGCGTGGTTGGAAAGTTAATATTACAGACCCCCAAATAAATAAAACCTTCGAAGAATTAAACGATATAGAACTCAAAAAAATATTTTCTTCATTAAAACACGTTGTTTACAGTGCGGAAGTTGGTAATCGCGATTTGTATACCAAAAATTCAAATTTAGGAAAAGAAAACAACCTACGTTTTGAAAAATTCTGCAATACAATCTGCAAGATAAATCCTCAAATAACAGTCTGGTACATTGGCGGTTCCTGGACAAAAAGAAAGCCTAATAATAACTGGTTGGTTACGGATAATTCTCTCAATAAAGATTTGAAAGATTGCATATCCTACGAAAAGGCTAAAATCTCCGCGGAGAAAAATGCACAAAAACTGTCCAAATTATTTAATATTCGCTTTCTAGATTGGGCTTCGATTGTTCCAAATCTTTCCGAAAACTTCAGTATTCCAAAAATGATTACACAGGCACTTAAAGAAGGAAAGATAACTTATTCATCCAGTCTTTACGGAAGACCATTACTTGAAAGTACACAGGCCGGAGAAGCATTGGTTTATTTAATCAAAGACGATAATCCACAAAATGGGTTTCAAAAATTTCTTATACCGGGACTTTTTATACCCTTCAGAGAATTTGCTAACGCTGTTAAAAAAGTAGTTGAAAAAGAAACAGACAAAATTATAAAGTTGGAAAAACAACCGACAACTCCTGATTTTCTCAAAACAAAAACTCACTCAAACTATCTAGAAAAATTAGGATTTAGACCTAAAAGATTAGATATTCTTAAAGCTTTGCAACAAAATGCCTCAAAATACTTAAGGTTGGTAAAAGAGAATGACAAACACTTATAAAAACAGATTTTTGCTTGGGTTTGGAACGGGATACACAATTACTGAAAAAGATTTATTCGAGAAAATTGAATTTATCAAATCAACCGATTGCCCAATAATTGAACTTTCTTTACTTAGCACAAACATTTACTCCAAAATTAAAAAATTAAATAAACTAAAAAGTGCTCTTTCAAACTTCGAGTCCGTATCTATTCACGCCCCATCAATAGAGTTTCGTTATGATAATTCGAAAAGGTCAAAAGATTTATTGAAACGATTAAATGATATAAGTCAGGTAGTTAATCCTACTATCCTAGTTGTACACCCTGATGTTATCGATAATCCACTAATATTAAGTAATCTGAAATGGCCTATCGGGATAGAAAATATGGATTGGAGAAAAAAGACGGGTAGATTTCCAAAAGAGTTAATACCATTCTTTAAACAATTACCACACGCTAAAATGGTATTGGATCTAAACCACGTTTTCACTCATGACCCCGCAATGAATCTTTCTAAGAAACTATGGAGAAATTTTAAAAAAAGAATCAAACACATACATTTAAGCGGATATGTTGGTGAAAAAAATATACATGTGCCATTTTTTATGTCCAACTGCGATATTATTATTAAATCATTACCCACTATAAATTTACCTATGATTCTTGAGATTGGAATACACAAAATATCATTAGAAGATATGAAACGGGAATACCAATACGTACTAAGTCGTTTGTACTCCTACCAAAATAAGTTCTAATTTGATAACATTTCATTGCTGAAATGAAAAAATACGGATTTCTAGTTGCAGGAATATTAATTGGTGCCGGGGGAATTTTCTGGTTTCTGACACAAAACCAGAAAATAATACCAAATACTACAGCAACTCCTACACCATGAAAAGAGTGATCAAAACCAGATGGATAGAGAAAAAAGCATGGCCTGAACTTTTTAAGTTAGTAAAAAGCGGAGAAAAAACTTTTGATCTGAGGCTTGATGATTTTAAATGCAAACCGGGTGATATATTAGTTCTTCGCGAATGGGATCCCAAAAGAAAGGGGTATACCGGAAGAACTCTTGAGAAAAAGGTAACTTTTGTATTTAAATCAAAAGAGATCCTAAAATTCTGGTCGGAAGAGGAAATTGACAGATACGGCTTCCAAGTAATCGCTTTTAAAGATAATAAGAAAACTTCAGTATGAATTACGACCAAGTAATTAAAAGGTTAAAATCCTTGAAAAATCCCAAGAATGTTGAGGGGATGGCAAGATTTGGGATAAATCCGAAAAATACGCTCGGTATATCCATTTACGTATTAAGACCTTTAGCAAAGGAGATCAGCAAAAATCATAATCTTGCTCTCAATCTTTGGAAATCCAGTATCCATGAAGCAAGAATTTTAGCATCTTATATAGACGAAGTTGATAAAGTAACAGAGGCGCAAATGGACGAATGGGTTGCCGATTTTGACTCTTGGGATATTTGCGATCAGGTTATCAGTAATTTATTTGACCAAACACCACACGCTTACAAAAAAGCATTCGAGTGGAGTAAAAGAAAACCGGAATTCGAAAAAAGAGCGGGATTTGTTATGATGGCAGCTCTATCGGTTCACGACAAATCAGCAACCGATGCAAAACTATTAAAGTTTTTTCCTGTAATCAAACGAGAAGCAACAGATGGGCGAAATTTCGTTAGAAAAGCAGTCAATTGGTCTCTAAGAAACATTGGCAAACGCAACAGAGCCCTAAATAAACAGGCTATCATCGTAGCGAAAGTATTAGCTGAATCCGAAGATAAAACCGCCAGATGGATAGGCAAAGACGCCCTCCGCGAGCTAACTTCTAAAAAAGTTCAGGCCCGACTCGCATAACCTTACAAGGTCCGTCCTTTAAAGGTTTTAACCATCGCTTCTACAAAATAATTTATACTCGCAAGTCTCGCAAAGCATATTGCCTGAACATTTGAAGTCACTTTCTTCTATTTCTCTTCGTACTTTGTAAATTTCTTCAATAGCCTCTTTTAATTGATCTTTTGTTCTTCTTGTCGTCAATTTTTCCTGATTATCAAAAAAGTAAAGTGAAAGGTCTACATATTCAGGGGTCTTTGAAAACGGTTCTTCTGGAATAAAAGTTGAGGCGAGTGCATAAAAAGTTAACTGTAAGTTTTTGTCTACATCTTTCTGCGAAGGGATGGTTGCTCCGGTTTTGTAATCTATTATCTCCAATCCGCCGGTGGAAAGAATATCCACCCTATCCATCACTCCTCCTATTTTTAGCGGTTTCTCGCCTTTTTTCTCGGGTAGGGGCAAAACAAATCTTTGTTCCATTAAAACAGGAATTCTTTTGGAATCGAATTCTTCTTTCAGAAATCCGGAAAGATAAATTTTTCCTTTTTCAAAAAATTTCTTTTCGTGAGCTTTCGAAGAATATCCTTCTTTTTTCCACCTTTCTTCCAAGATCTTAAAAACTAATTTTTCAGTCGGTTTCACCCCCTGTTTCAACCTCTCATAAAATTCTTTGAGAACTTCATGTATTGTTGAACCAAAACTCAAAGAAGCAGACGGGGGTGTCGGAATTTTTATAATGTAGGATAATTTATAATGTAAAGGACAAGTTCTAAAGGTTTCGATTTGAGAGTAGGAAAGATAATCTATGTGAAAATCAGAGGCTGGTATCTGGTAGCCGGTATCCAGTAAATCAGCTGGTTTATAGTCTAAAAAGGACAATTGCTTACTATCCACTACCCACTTTTCACTGGCCACCGTCTCATCCCCAAGGGTTTCAAAAATAAAGGGGGATAAATTTTTCTCCCTCTTCCCCTCACCATAATAATCAGCTGCGGTCAAATAAAGCATTTCTTTTGCTCTCGTCATCCCCACATAAAAAAGCCTTCTTTCTTCTTGCAAATGATAATCACCAACCGGTAAAACTTCTTTTATCAGCTCGTCCGGAATAGGGATTTGTTCGCGTCTCTCCATAGTTGGAAATCTCTGAGAAACAAGATTTACCAAAAATACAACCGGAAATTCCAAACCTTTGGCAGAATGGACCGTCAAAATATTAACAGCATTGACTTCAGTCCAATCTACATCAGCCGCTAATGGAGACTCGCCCAGTTCACTTGCTAAATCAATCCAATCAACAACAGCGGTAACCGTTGCATCCTCGTGTTCTACTTCGTAAGTTTTTAATTTATCGAAAAATTTCGAAATATTTTGAGCTTTCTTATCTGCTTCAGGATTGTCGGGATTGAGAAGTTTCTGTATCAGACCCGTATCTACCAAAAAATAATATAAAAGTTGGCCTGCAGTTTCTTTTTTAATAAGTTTTTGGTGCTTTTCAATTATTTGTAAAATCTTTTTAATCTTTTCTTTTGTATCATCGGCTACAAATATAGCTTGCTCTGAGCCGGCCGAGGGGTTGGCTACTTTCTCGCAGGCATCAAAAAGCGACAGGTTATATCTTCTTGCATAATTAGAAATTTTTATCAGCTCTTTCGCGGATATCTCAAAATAGTCAATCAATAAAAGACGATACATGGAAACCGAGTCTTCAAAATCATAAAGGACTTTTAAATAAGAAATTAAATCAACTATTTCAGCTTGCCTAAAAAGTCTACCCGGACCCAGGAACTGATAGGGAATACCATTCCTTTGAAAAGCTCGAATAAAAGGTTCGGAATGGTTGTTTGCCCGAACTAATATCGCAATGTCTTTAAATTCGTACTTTGCGCTTTGTTCTTTGTACTTTGTCGTAATATTTAATATTTCTTTTGCAACCGCTTCCGCTTCATTCTCGACTCTATCTTTGTGAATAAACTTTACAGGCTCTCCGTCTTTCGGAGTCTTAACACTTATCAGATTTTTATTGATTCCCAACTTATCTTCCAAAGTATCGGGTGCATTATGCCGTATTAACTTGTATGCGCAGTCCAATATTGTTTGAGTAGATCGGTAATTTTTTGTTAATACAACCGTTTTTGATTTTTTATAATCCTTCTTAAAATACAAAATATTGGAAATTGCAGCGCCCCTGAACTTATAAATTGACTGGCTATCATCACCTACGACCGTTAAATTGCCATTCTTTTTAGGAGGTGCAAGGAGCTTTAGTAGTTCGTATTGTGCGATATTTGTATCCTGAAATTCGTCTACTAAAATATGCTTAAACTGTTTCCTGTAATCTTTAACTATATTAGGCCTTTCCCGAAATAACCTTAAAGTATTAGAAATAATATCTCCAAAATCCATTACTCCTTCCTTAACTTTCAGTTCAGCATATTTTTTATAAGCTTTTGCCAACTCCTCCCATTTTTCTAATTCAATTTTCTCTTCCCCGCTTTTCGCTTTTCGCTTTTCGCTTTTCGCTTGAACCCAACGAACATATTCGTTGGGTGATACATCTTCATCCTGTAACCTTGAAAAATGCTGAAGCATTCCTGCGATAAATTTCGTCGGATTCCCTAACGGCCTGAAATAATCCAAGTCAAATTTAAACAAGTTTCGTCTTATAAAATGAATTGATTCCGCTTCGGTATTCAGTTTGTATCTCGGATCAAGACCTATATGAAGCGCTTCCCGGCGCAAAATTCTGTCGCAAAAAGAGTGGAATGTCGAAATCCACATCTGCGTATAACCATATGGCATTGCTACATCTACCCGTTCCTGCATCTCGCGGGAAGCTTTCTCTGTAAAAGTAAGTGCAAGAATTTCTGAAGGTTTTACAATACTACTCTTAATCAAATATTTTATCCGCTCTGTGATAACCGTTGTCTTTCCGGTTCCCGCCCCGGCAATTATCAGAAGGGGTCCTCCGCCGGTCGGCGGACTATGCCTGACCGCCTCCAGCTGTTCTTTATTTAACTTTCTATCTTCTTTAATAAACATACCGCTAATTGTATCAGAAAAAGCTTGACATCTACCCAATACTTTTGTACAGTATTGTACAGAATGCCGACAATAATTAGTATAACAAAAGCTAGAGAAAATCTACCAAAACTCGCAGAGGAAGTTTACTTTAAGGGTAAAACTTTCATCATTGAAAAAAGAGGAATTCCTATGGCGAAAATAATAAAAGCAGATAAATCTACCACCAAATTGAAAGGCAGAAGAAAAGATATCGAGAAAGCTATTAAAATGGCTGGCGAAATTAAAGGTATATGGAATGACAAAAAGTGGAAGAACAAATCCAGTGTAGAAATTGCTAATTATTTAAGACAGAAAACTCAAAATTCTCATGCTTCTTGATTCATCAGTATTTATTGATCTTATTCGTAAATATCCTCCAGCAACTGAGTCGTTTAATAAAGTATTAAATCGTCAATCGGCTAGCATAATTGCTAAATTGGAATTGATTGCTGGTTTGAAATCAAAAAGAGAAATTAAATCAATTGAAAATATGTTTAAAGATCTCCAAATCAAAATACTCCCCATGACCGAAGAAATATCAGATATGTCAGAAAATATTTTCGTTAAATATTACCACTCCCATGGAATCGGGATTCTTGATTCATTTATCACAGCAACAGCGCTAGTTTACAACGAAGAACTGGTTACCAGAAACACAAAACACTTTGACTTCATTCCAAACCTCAAACTGATTAAACCCTATTGATCTCGGCAATTATCAAAAGCGGCCCTCCGCCAGTCGGTGGATTATACTTCACCGCCTCCAGCTGTTCTTTATTCAGTTTCTTTTCCACCAGATTTGTCATGTCGAACGATTATACACTTATTCTTTCCAGAATAGATTTACGTAAGTTCTAAATCCAATCGCAACCCCCTAGAGTAAAATATCTAGCTTCAAGGGGGTGAAGACACATAAAACATAGAAAGATACAAGATTTT
>Ga0075719_105_pt1 | contig 109899 bp, 131 predicted proteins | sample RifGroB1_FD_67780 | JGI IMG/M metagenome (GOLD analysis project Ga0075719, IMG submission 67780) | Microgenomates (Woesebacteria) bacterium GW2011_GWB1_38_8
ATCGTCCCAGAAAATGTCTTGGATATTTCACCCCTTTTGAGGTATTCTTTGCTAAGCTAAATAACCAAAGGGTTGCGATTCGATCTGGAATGTAGGAATACTAATTTGAAGATGGTTTTTGATATAATCGATGAGATGAAGACTATAATTAAGGAATATCATATTTGGGCTTCCCAGGATAAAGTTTGGGATGCGCTTGTAAATCCAAAAACTATTGAAAAATGGGGTGCGGGTCCCGCAAAGATGAGCTCTAAAAAGAGTGAGAAATTTTCACTTTGGGGTGGATCGATTTACGGAACAAATCTTGAGGTAATTCCTCAAAAAAGGCTGGTACAAGAATGGTATTCTGATGACGATCCGGATACTGCTACCAAAGCCGTCTTCATCTTAACCCACAAAGACGGTTGCACAACTTTATTCTTAAAACACAGTGGTTTAACATCTAAAAATTATGATTCTGTAGATAAAGGTTGGGATGATTTTTATCTTGGAGAAATAAAAGACTTGTTAGAAAAAGACTAGTTAGAAATTAATTCGTTAGTAGGGATAATTCTACTTCTTGTCTTTTTGTCTTTAGGAAAACCTGTGGGAAGAAGGTAGCCTTGCCAATCGCCTTCACCAATAGCTAATTCCAAATGTAACTGGTCCACCAACATCGGTTCATCTTTTACGTCATAAATTCTGTATTCCCCTTTTGCTAACTTTTGATCTGTTCTGTGGCCGCGGTGTGTTGCAACTAGAATCTCTCCAATTGATTTTGTAAAAATCCACACATATGTTTTCTTATCCAATTTAAGAATCTTTACATCATTTCGTGTCTCAATCAAAGAATACCTCCCCTTTTTCAAAAGTTTAATCATGCTTGCATTTCGATTATACTACCTGTGAAGGATAAGTATGACAAAAACCTCCCACGACAGCGAAACCCCTGCGAAGGGGTTACAAGTTATAACTGCCTGCGCTTTTATCCACCAGAAATTCGATGGAGTTGAAAAAGTTTTCCTGCCGAAAAGAGCCGAAACTAAAAAATTTTTACCGGGTGTCTACGAACTTCCCGGCGGACACATAGATTTTGGAGAAGATATTATCGAAGGACTTAAAAGAGAAATTTATGAAGAATTTCAAGTAAAAATAAAAGTAGGAGATCCGTTTAACACATTTACTTATGAGAACAAAATAAAAGGTAGTCACTCTATAGAAGTCGATTTTTTTGCGACATTCGAGGATCCGATAGAATCTATTAAATTAAATCCTGAAGACCATTCAGAATATGCTTGGTTTTCTGAAGAGGAATTAGAAAAAGTTATTTCTAATATAGGTGGCGAAAACAATCCGGAAGTTATTGCGATAAAGAAAGGTTTCTCTTTACTTTCCGGTAAATCTCCAAACTTTGCTAATAGCTAGATACCCTTAACAGTTATTTTCTTCAGGAATTTTTCTTTGCGAATATAAAACCTGCAGCAATTACTTGGCCAAGAATAGTTAAACTCCAGGTAATAATTAACATTAATGATACTTGAAAACTACTGTAGGAAATAAGCATACCCGGAATCGTAACAATCCAATAGGCGGTTGCAAACTGACAGCATCTCCAGAAAACATCTCTTTGCCTAAATAAGCCTTTCGTCTTATCCCACACCCAGGCCAAAATTAGTCCTACAACAAACGGGTGGATAAAGATATAAGACATTAAAGGATCTGTAAACGGTCTGAATATGGCTGTATTTTGATATTCACTACTTATTGAAGGAAAAAGTACTCCCCAAAGCCAATTTAAAATCATCCCGACAATAAGCATTACAGCTCCTGCAATAAGTCCCGGAACTACAATTTTCTTCATTGTTCTCACCCTCTTTCGACTAATAGTGTCCTTCTCTTAGTTAATTAGTTTAATATCCAAATCGAGAAATTAAGAATAGTTGCGAATGTTACCCAGGCAAGGTATGGGTAAAGTAAATATGCTGCAGTACGGTAAACCTTCATAAAAGATTTTATTGTCAAAATAATCGCCACCCAGAGGAGGATGATTTCAATTAACGCCATTCCCGGAGATTTAAGTCCAAAGAAAAGAAACGACCACAGACTATTTAATATAAGCTGTAGCCAAAACCATTTCAAATTCCCTTTTCTTATCCAAACCATATAAAGCGAAATCCCCATCAGAAAATATAAAATAGTCCAAACAGGACCAAATATCCAGTTCGGCGGATTAAAAGAAGGTTTAACTAAAGTTTGATACCAGCCGGATATTGCGGGTATGGTAACCAGTGAACCAAGAATGCCGGACCCTTGACTAATGGCAACGCATACTACTAAAGGCAAAAAGTTAGACTTTGGTTTTCCCTTTATCACAATTTAAATATACATTGGTTTCTAAAATGTTGAAAGAAGATTTACTTATTTCTCTAGGGGGTTGAATTTAGTTATATTGCAGCCGGTTCTGGTCTCGAAGGTCTTGTTGAAATTGTTGTTTTTGTAATTCATCTTGTTGGCGAGCTTTCTCAAGTTGTCCGGCCGGGTTTATGGCAACTAATACAATAGCTGCCAGTATTCCCAAAATTGCTATAACCGGTAATACTAGCACAATAAAGTATGCAATCGCCTTTCTTCCTTTGCCGACCGGTTTTTCGCAAACTACATAAGTTTTGGCAATCTTGTCGTGCCAACTTTGCTTGTCCTTATCCCATAAAACCCAGGCAAATCCTAAATCAAATACTAAAGAGGAAATTATCTTTCCAATGAACTCTCGTATAAACGCTTTGCCTAATCCAACTTTTCCTCCCTCAATTCTTACCACACGTAAATAGAAGAATCTTTTACCAAGAGTGGTACCGTACAAACCAGTTGCAACAATATAATATATCAGTAACCCCAATGCCAAAAAAGCATTAATAACGTTTTCGTCTAAATTCGGAAAGACTAGCGCAAAAAATATCATCGGTAAAATAAGTAGAAATGAATCGAGCATATATGCTGCTCCTCTTAAAATAAAACCTGCTTTATCAAAATCTTCGGCAGTTACGGCGGGTGAATTAATGTCCGGGGTTACCGACCCAGCAATAGGTACTTGCACGCCAGGACTTGCTGAAACCGGAGGCACACTTGCTTGAGATTGTTGAAGATTTTGGGGACTTTGCGATTGTGTTGGGATCTTATTATCATCCATCAATTAATTTAAACACAGTCGAATTATAAATACAATTTATTTCTGCTAAACTGATACTACTGCCATGCTAAACGTATTCAACCAAAGCATATGGGGGGATGAAGGATTTTCGGCGATACTTTCAATGAAGAGTTTGCCGGAAATAATAAAGATAATCTCCCGCGATACTTCTCCCCCCTTGTGGAATATCTTTGAACATCTTGTTTTCCAGACTTTCGGAACCGATGAAATTTATATCCGCGGGCTTTCATTTGCCTTTTTTCTTGGTACCGTATTTTTTACCTACAAAATTGCATCATTCCTTTTCAGCAGAAAAACCGGTTTGTTGGCTGCATTATTTACGTTTTTAAATCCTTTTTTCTTTATTTATGCTTTCGAGGGACGGATGTATTCAATCATGGCCATGGGCGTTGCCGGATCAATGTACTTTTATTTGAGAATTTTCCTGAATGAAGAGGGTATCAGAAAAAGGGATCGATTCGGCTACATATTCTTTACTTTATGGGCTTTATATTCACATCACTTTGCTTTCTTAAAAAATGTTTAAGATATTTTTAATTACCGCTTTGGGATACGTTCCCTGGCTATATCCACTATACAATCAAACAAAAATGGTCGGAGGAGGGTTTTGGCTCGGCACCCCATCAACCAATGACCTAAAAAAACTTATTTATGACTATTTAGCTGAAGGAATTAAAAAAGAGAAGTTAGTGCTGCCAATTTTTAATATGCCCCTGTATCATGCTTCGCTTTATGTGGTTTTGGCTGTCGCGGTTTTGCGAAAATGGTGGAAGAATATTAAACGGACTGTATTTTTTATACTTTGGTTTATTGGACCGATTTTACTTACCTGGCTTATTTCTCAAAAATTCCAATCAATATTTTTTAATCGCTACCTTCTTTATACTATTCCTGCTGCAATTCTGATTTTAGTTTCATCGAGAAGTAAGTTATCAATTATCCCTTTGGCTATACTAGCAATATTTTTCGGAATCATCGACTATCAATACTTCACCAATCCGACAAAACTACCCTTTAGAGAAATGGCAAGTTATGTAAAGGAAACCCAAAAAGAAGGAGATTATATAATTAACTGGTATTCTAACGGAACTCATCACATCTGGGAAACAAAGTATTACGGTATTCCCGCTCCAATTTTCGCTCCAGGTGAAGGTGCATTACCCTTCTTTGTCGGAACAGCCTTAATGGAAGAGGGCGACGTCATCCGCGAAATTCCGGAAGGAGTGCAGAGGGTCGGTGTCGTCACCAGCGGCAATACTGAAGAAATCGAACTTCTCGGATATGGACAAAGAGAAGTTAAAGAATTCAACGGCTTGAAGTTTGTGTGGTATCTTAAAAAATAGAACGCTCTTTTTATGAATGATGTCCAGGAAATAGAATTCCATACTCAGACAGATATGAAAAAACCGGAAGCAACAACCATTGCAACAGGTGAACAAACACAAATAACACCTAAAGTTAAAGAAGTGGCAGATAATATAAATGGTGAGGGAGTAGTTTTAGCAATGAAGATTTCTGACTATATCAAATCAATGGATGTTTTAACAGATGCAACAGAACCAGATTTTACTAGAACAGCAGAACAAATTTTGGAAGCAAATACATATAATGGATGTAATGAAGCGGGAGTTATGTTTGCTGCACTCCTTAGAGCAAGGGGTATTCCTACAACATACATACAAGCATTGCGTGAAGATGCGGTGCGTAACTTCTCAATAGAGCATCCTTCACTGAATGGACACGTTTTCCTAGAAGCAAACCTCGGCAGTAAAGATGATAAAAAAATAAAAATTATCAATTCTACAACGGGTGAAGTCGCAGACGAATTGCCAGAAAACATGATGGTAGGAGCTAAAGGTCTTGATTCGTGGGATATTGGATTAAGAAAAGGCTTTGAAGATTTGCAAAAAATGTTTGAAGAAAAACATCAAGAATTAGTGACTACTTCCGAATCTAAATAAAATCTACTACATCTCTTTCTATTTATACCCTTGAGCTTGGAGAGTAAATAATTCTTCGTATAAACCCCTCTTTTCCATCAGCTCTTTATGGTTTCCTTCCTCAACTATTTTCCCTCCCTCTAAAACAAGAATTCTGTCTGCGTTTCTTACTGTCGAAAAGCGGTGGGAAATGATAATGACTGTTTTGTCTTTTTGTAAATTCTGTACTTTTTGAAAAATTTCGTATTCTGCTTTGGCATCAATTGCGCTGGTTGGTTCATCAAGAACTAAAATCGGTGCGTTTCTATAAAAAGCTCGCGCTAATGCCAACTTCTGCCATTGCCCACCCGACAAATCAATTCCACCCTCAAACATTTTCCCTAATACTTGGTCCTTTCCTTCAGGTAAGGTATTAATATATTTATCAGCTCCGGATTGAGCAATTGCTTGTTTTAAAAATTTAACTTTCTTTGGCCGGGATAAATCGCCAAAGTAAACATTTTCTTTAAATGTGAATTGATATTTTATAAAGTCCTGGAACAATGCTCCTATTTCTTTATGCCAATCATTTAAGTCAACTTCTTTTATGTTCACGCCGTTAATCATAATTCCCCCGTCCGTAACGTCATAAAACCTAAGCAGAAGTTTGATGATGGTTGTTTTTCCGGCACCATTCTCTCCTACTAATGCAACTTTCTCGCCACTATTAATAGTTAGATTAAAATCTCTTAAGATATATCTTTCTGTATTGGGATATCTAAACGAGATGTTTTTGAATTCTATTAATGGCGGAGTTGGATTCTTGGGAACTCTAATCGGTTTCGAAGGCGATTTAATAGCCTTTTCAGTAGTTAAAAAATCAAAATATTTGTCAATAAATTTATTACGGGCCGAGATGCTTGAATATTGGTTTAGAATTTCCTCAGAACTAAACGTGAGATTTAAAGTTTGCTGAAAAACCAAAGTAAATTGCCCGATTCCTAACAACCCTCCTAAAACTCTCGTAAGATTAAGATATTGTGTATAAACAAAAGCACCAAGTTGAAGCACCCGTGCAAGAAGCAGATACCCTATCCAGGGGTCGTTTGCTCTGGCAAAATTCTTATAATAAATATTTTGTTCCTTTTTAATTTTGTTAAGAATAACGGGTCCGGTTTGAAATACGGTTGCTTCTTTCGATGTCGAATCAGCCGATAAAAGGTTTTTAATATATTGGGTAATCCTGGTTAGTCGGGATTTTTTTTCAAGATAATACGGCCAGGTTTTTAAGCGGATTCTTTTCCAGGTAATATACGACGGTATTGTTGCGAACATTATTAATGGTGCAAACAACGGAAATGTTGCAGAAACTACAATAGTCGCAGTTACAAACTTAAAGATGGCGTCAACAAAGCCGATAAATCTATTTAACTGCATTTGCATGCTCCCTTTAACACCGTCCAGCTGTGCAATCAGATTTTGAAACTCCGGATTTTCGAACCTTGCGGGATCCAGTTCGGACAATTTCTTACATATTTGAATATCTATATAACTCTCGAACTTGTTTAAAAGGTAATTCTCTTTAACATCTAAAAAGCTTTTCAAAAACTGCTTTAATAATGTTGCTGTCAAATAAACGAGAATAATCCAAGATAAATCATTAAAGGTGAGCATCTTTTGTTCCTGAAATAAATCGAGAAGTGTCGCCAGAAGTATAACTTGCGTGAGAGGATAAAGAGTACTGTCGTATAGTTTACTAAGTAATGAAAGCAGCGCATAAAATCCATTTGCCTGCCAAGCTATAGAAAATACTCTAGCTCCGTAACTTAAAGTCTTTTTCACAACTTCATATTAGCACTTAGCGGGCGTGTGGGAAATTTTGGGGTATTTAAAGAATTTTAAAACCCATTTGCTTGAAGTGGGCATCAAAAGTAAAAGCAGTATCAATTTTTAACTCCTTCATAATTACATAGCTCGTGCAATCTGTGAAAGACCAATCCTTATCTTTGTTGAAACGCTTGAAAATAGCTTTCGCTTTTTTAAAACGAATCTTGTCAATCCATTCGATACGGATACCTGATTTAAAAGTAAATATCCATTCAAGCAAATTTACAGCCAGATGATAACCTCCCTTTACTTTCGATATAAGTAGCGTTGCAACCTCGTCAATCACATAATCGGTTGTAACAAGTTGAGTTTCCTCTCGAATTAAATCATCCAGAATTTCCTTTGATTTTTCGTAATGCTGGTCAAGTGGATTGTCGAATGCTCCTAACGGGGTCGTATCAATAAAAACATATTTCATTTGGTTTTCTTAGGAGCACCATATAAATAATGATCATGGTTAATGGATAAGTCCCTTGGACCTGAAATTTTATACTTTTTAGCAAGTTTTTCAGCGCTTTCCGCCATCTTTAGAAGAGTCTCGACGCCCGACATTTTCTTAATCCTTTTTCTTTTAGCTTTCTTTTTTTCAAGCCTAACTTTTTCAGACAAATAAGTCCTTACCAGCTTTGAAATAGACTGGTTTTTGACTTCTGATAAATATTCCAAATCCCTTTTGGTCTCTTCGTCCAATAATATTTGAGTTCTAAGTAACATACACAATACTATTACACAACTTTAGTAGTCTGTCAAGGTATTACTGCATTCAATACAAACCTATTTATTTGCAGTGAATTTTTATGCTAAACTAAATTTAACCTGACATGAAAACGTTTTTGAATAAACTTCATACTCCAACATGGCTATTTGTTTTGCTATCAGTAGTATTTATTCTTCGTATTCCATCCTTTTTTGAGCCTTATTCATACGGGGACGAGATGATCTATTTAACTTTGGGTGAAGCAATCCGTCGAGGAATACCGTTATATAGTGGTATTCATGACAACAAACCTCCACTTCTTTACATTACGGCAGCAATTGCCGGAAGTCTTTTCTGGTTTAAAGCAATTTTAGCCATATGGCATCTTCTTACAGTCTTTTTATTCTGGAAGTTAACAGAGGCGCTTTTCCCCAAAAATAAAGTTGCTCAAGTAATCGCAACAACAATATTTGCTCTTTTAACAACGCTTCCACTCCTCGAAGGAAATATTGCTAATGCCGAACTTTTTATGATTGGTCCGACCATATTGGCTTTCCTGATCCTCCTGACACTTAAACCAATATTCAAAAATATCTTTTTCGGTGGTGTTCTTTTTTCCGTATCTGCCTTATTTAAAATACCAGCAGCCTTCGACTTACCGGCAATTGTATTTCTCTGGCTAGCGACAACCAAACTCACGGTTAAAAATATTAAACAAATGTCCGGAAATACATTAATTCTTATTCTGGGGTTTGCGGCTCCGATTACTTTAACAATTGTTTGGTATTTCTTGAGAGGAGCTTTTGGAGAATATCTGGTTGCGGCTTATTTGCAAAACTTCGGTTACTTATCAAGCTGGAGACCCGATGACGTGCAAAAGTCTTTCTTAGTAAAAAACGCTCCTCTTCTCTTGCGCTCCGGGGTTGTTTTTGTGGGTTTTTTAATTTTGTTTTGGAAAAGAAAAAGATTGTCAAAAGAATTTATTTTTGCAACCTCATGGCTACTTCTTTCTCTTTTTGCGGTAACTCTATCTGAAAGACCATATCCTCATTATTTAATTCAGTCAGCACCTGCGATTAGTATTCTATTATCGATACTTTTTTCATATAAAAATAAAGAACAGGTTCTGGCTATAATACCCCTTACTTTGGCATTTTTTGTCCCCTATTATTTCAATTTTTGGCGATATCCCATCCTACCCTATTATGTACGCTTTTATGAACTGGCAACCAACAAAATAGATAAAAGTGAATATTTTTCAACTTTCGGTGGACAGGTACCCCGCAACTATAAAATTGCAGAATTTATCGTGACCTCAACAAAAAAAGAAGACAAAGTCTTTATTTGGGGTGATGCAAGTCCAATTTATGCTTTGTCCCGCCGTTTTCCTCCGATTAAATACGTAGCAGATTATCATATCAAAGATTTTTCCAACAAAGATGAGGTTATGAACGCAATATTATCTGATATGCCGATAGTTATTGTAATCTTGCCCGGCTCCGATTCCTTTCCTGAACTTGAAACTTTCCTCCGAGATAATTACGGATTAACTCAAGCCATCGAGGGGGCTCAAGTTTGGAGATTACTAAGTCCCGGCGTTCGTGCACTTATATCATTTTAGTTAAGATTTGATACAATCGAAGGAAGCCATCGCCTTTACATGAGTGCACCCAAACAAATCAAAAAAAAGCCTGTTTTTAAAACAATTATCGCTAAAGGCAAACCAACCTTCGACAAACCGCCCATATCAAGAATTTATGTCATATCATTAATACTAGGTTTACTAACCATCATATTGCCACTATTACTGCGCAATTACCTTCCCCCGGAACTACCGCTCTTTTACGGAGCCGCGCAAGGACAAGACCAATTAACAAGTGTTCTTGGTTTAGTTATCCCCGGAATTTACTCTGTTATTGTTACACTTATAAATACGTCCTTCGCATTATTAATTAAAAACAAATTTCTTCAGCATACTTTAATAGCAACCACGCTTGTAGTTACTATTTTGTGTTTCATTACAACGCTGAAAATAATATTTCTGGTTGGAAGTCTAAACCTCTAATCAAATGGCTAACCTTTTCAATCTGGCACTTTTTCCTGCATTAATAGCCTTTGCTGTTTCCTTTGCTATAACCCCTCTCATTATAAAACTTGGCCCAAGACTGGGAATAATAGATGATCCTAAAAAAAGCAAGCACCCTAAAGTAATACACACTTACCCTGTACCGCGAGGTGGTGGTGTTGCCTGTTTTTTTGGAATAACTATTTCAGCACTGTTATTTATACCCATAGATAAACATCTTAGCGGAATTCTTGCCGGTGCTGCCCTTATAACCTTAATAGGTCTTATAGACGACAGGTATAACCTTAATCCTTATTTACGACTTTTTATTCAATTTGTTGCTGCCAGTATTCCTATTATTGCAGGAATCGGAATCGCATTCATAACTAACCCGTTTAACGGGATACTTGACCTATCGCAACCTCAATACAAATTAATATTATTTGGCCAGGAAAGAAGCATTTGGATATTATCTGATGCTTTTGCTCTTTTCTGGATCGTATCAATGATGAACCTTGTTAACATGGGGGCCAAAGGCGTTGATGGACAACTACCGGGAGTCGTTACGATCGCGGCAGCAACGATTGCGGCTTTATCACTTAGATTCTCGGCAGATATAACTCAATGGCCAATTATCATACTTGCCATAGCTACATCGGCCGCATATTTGGGATTTTTGCCGTGGAACTTTTATCCGCAAAAAATCATGCCTGGATTTTCCGGCTCAACCTTGGCCGGATATATGTTGGCAGTATTGGCAATATTATCCACCGCCAAAGTAGGGACACTTCTTGTTGCCTTGGGAGTACCAATAATAGATACAGGTTACACTGTTATAAGAAGGATTCTTTCCGGAAAATCTCCTGTATGGGGAGATAGAGGTCATCTCCACCATAAATTATTAGATGCCGGTATGACAAAAAGGCAAGTTGCTTTTTTTTACTGGACTGTAACCGCCGGGCTTGGAATTACAGCGCTTAATTTGAATGCAGCGTATAAGTTCTATACAATTGTGGGGGTAACAATATTTGTTGGAGGGCTAATCTTGTGGCTAACCTATCGACCAAAAATCTAGATACTTCTACCCAAAACTCATTTAATGCCATTGTCCAAATAATTAGAGTTGCCCGACCTATACATTGGGTTAAAAACTTGTCGCTTTTTGCAGCACTGATATTTTCCGGAAACTTGATGTTAGAACCTTATTTTTCCAGAGTAATTTTGGCTTTTTTCGCCTTCGGCTTTGCTTCCTCAGCTACCTATATATTTAACGACATATTCGATATGGAACACGACAGGTTGCATCCTATTAAAAGAAACAGGCCTCTTGCTTCCGGCAAGTTATCTCTTTTTTTGGCTGCCGTCGCAGCCGCTACTTTTGTATCGCTGGCAGTTTATATCGCGGCAAATTTAAATACGCTCTTTCTATTATCGGTGGGGGCATACCTTTCTATGCAAGCTCTTTACAGCTTGGGTCTTAAAAATATTCCGATTATTGATATCTTAATCATCGCAGCAGGATTTATTTTAAGAGTATATGCCGGAGCGTTTGTAATCGATGCTCACCTTTCTGTATGGTTTCTTCTATGCGTAATTTCTGTTGCGCTTTTTCTGGCTTCGGGTAAACGTCGTGCAGAAATTGGAGTTTTACCTGAAGGCAAAACAAGAGTAAGTCTTACAAAATATCAAAGAGAGCTTCTTACTTCTTACGTCACGATGTTCGGAAACGCAGCTTGGATGAGTTGGGCTTTGTTTACATTTTTTGAATCACCCCTTCCTTCAACTCGATTGTGGCTTTTGTTGGCAGAAATCTCGCGTACTACAACGGTTAGCAAACTATTAATGGTAACTATCCCTGTTGTGATTTTTGGCATTATGCGTTATGAAGCCTTGATTTTTGAAAATAGGAGTGAATCCCCTGAAGGCCTTTTTTTGAAAGATAAGGCATTAGTAACCTCGGCAATACTTTGGTTGATAATAGTTATTTGGGTCCTTTATGGAGGCTTGGTAACTTAGGTTTAATTTATCAGAAATCTCAAGAATGCCCCGCCTATTAGGGCGGAGATGAATTGAGCTTGCTGATGTAATCCTCTGCGAAGCAGAAAGTAAGGATACCCCACCTGAAGCGTAGCGGAGGATGGGGAGGATTTCATTGAGTAATGGCCGGACTAGGCATTGGAGTCAATTTATATTATATAAAGGCGTAGGTGTTACTGTAAGTTTGGGTATCAATTTAGAAGTCGGGGTGGGAGTTATCATACCTCCAATTTTTTTTGCATATTGATTTGAGATCCATCCTTGTTTACCCTCCTCACCAGCCTGCGCGGGCTGGAATTCTATTTTATACCACCCGGTTTTAGAATCTATTTCAATTAAAGGATACTTTTCTCCGGGCTGAACTCTCCCTACTTCCTCTCCCAGGGTTGAGGGTTCTTTCCGAACTCTTAAAAATCCAGTATCAGTAGAAAGTATTTCTATTTCAACCTTGGGTTCCTCCGCTTTACCTTCCGCTTCCGAGCCTTCAACTTGATTCGGGGTTGGTGTGGGAGTAGGCTCCGGACCTTTAGCCAACTTTACAATAGCAGTTAATTTATAACCTTCGTGAATTTTGACTTCAACTATCCTTTCCATATATCCATCTGCGCTAAGAGTCAGCGTGTGAGTACCTGGCAGTATTGATGAGGTCTTGTGGGGAGTAAAAGCTCTTTCTCTACCGTCAATAATGAGACGGGCTGAGTCAGGTACTGAAACCACAGCTAAACCAGATTCATTTCTACCTATCTTTTCGAAAGATATGATGTCTCCCGCTGAGTCCTCCTCTGCTTCTCCAAAATCCCTTTTTATAACCGTCTTGACTCCGGCTAACAAATTGACCTTTGCTTCATAAGGAGCAAGGGGAATTTGAAAAGATTCCGGTATAAGCTTGATTATTACTTCTTTAGGCTTGATTGTTTCATCATACGGAGTTCTTCCTACTTGAAAACCATCAATAAAGACTGTACTGGGAGGATTTGTTTCTATATATACACCGGCAACCTTGGGTCTTAAAAATCCAATTGCAAAGAAAATAAGTCCTATAATCAATATTAAGCCGCCCAACACCAATCCCAAAATTTTAATTTTCTTCATGGTATCGAAGTTTACCACGAGCATTTTGGAGTGGCAAGGTTTCCTTACCACGAGCATTTTGGAGTGGCAAGCTGTTTTTAGTATTGACAATCAAAAAACATTTATTATTATATATTTATCACTCTATACCCCAGAGTGCCAGGGCTTTGTTTTTGAAGCTAATTAATATACAATAAGGTTTATTGGCCGGATGGTGAAGTGAAAACACGGGTGTCTGCAAAACATCTATGCGCGGGTTTGATTCCCGCTCCGGCCTCAAATAAGCATTTAATTTAACACAAAGCCGAGTTCCTTCAAATAATTACAATGAAAACAACGGTCTTTGTACTCACATATAAAGTCTTCCTTTTCAACGCTTTTCGGAATTTTAGCAACTATATCTTGCACCCTTCCGATTATGTCAAAAGCATCTCCTTTCTCCAAACCTTTGGAATTCCATCTTCCCGACCCCAGATTTAAATAGCTAATTTGAACAACAGGTTTCTTGAATATTCTCTCGGCTAAAACTGCGTACATCGGAAGTTGAATATTTCTCACGTCTTCTGCGTCTTCTTTTCCGGTTTTATAGTCAATTACATGTAATGAATCTTGAGATATTGGGTCAATTCTGTCAAAAACTCCGGTAAAGAAAAGGCCAGGAGTTACTTCGACTTTCGGATTCGACCGCGAATGCCATAATATTGGCATTGCATTTATATCCTCATTTTCGTAAAACTTCAAAAGCATTTTTTTTGCTCTCACCTTGTAACTTTCTTCTTGGTCTAGCGATTCAAACCCGCCTTCCAAACCTCTTTTTGTTTCCCAAAAAGTTTCTAAAAGTTCCAAAATTTTGTCTTTAGTACGAAATTTTAAATCTAAATTAAAGAAGTTTTTCAATGTATCATGAACATGCCCACCCATGGTAAAGTAGGGATATTCCGGTTGTTTATACTTAGTTTCTTCATTTATATAGTAATACCAATATTTTCTGGGGCACTCCAGAAAAATGTTTAATTTATACGGCGAGGCGAAAAAAACCGATTTGTTATTCATCCGATAACTGGAATTTTATATCTTTTTATCTTGGGATCTTCGGTGATTAAGGTACACCCTTCAACCTTAGCTTGAGCAATAAGAATCCGGTCAAAGGGATCTTTGTGATACAAAGGAAGAGTTTCAACAGCATAAATATGTTGGAGGTTTATGGGAAGTATTTCAAGTCGACTTTTGTGAAGTGTATCTTTCCAATCATGAGGCAGTTTTAATCTGCCGATTTTTATTTTTATAACCATCTCCCATACGCTCGCAGCACTTAAAATTATTATCTCTTGAGGATTAAGAAGAATATCTTTGATACCCTTTTTTAATCTACCACTTTCTTCCATCCACCAAATAAAAACCTGGGTATCAATAAGGTATTTATTCATCTTCGCCGTAGAACATTTTGTTTATTTCTTCGCTTTCCTGGTTAAAATCATCAGGTATCCAAACTTTACCTTTCCAAAGTCCAGGTCTACGGAGTTCTAGCTTTTCTTTATACTCTACAAGTTTAGCAACAGGTTTTCCTGCTTTAGCAATTATTACTTCTTTACCCTGCAAAACCTGCGCTATTAGTTTTGAAAGGTTGGTTTTCGCTTCATGAATGTTCGCGGTTAACATATTAGCTAATCTTAGCTAAGAATCCTTCTGTTGTCAAGCGTATGAATTTGACTTTTGAGGGTTTCATCATGTACAATTGTCGAAATCTCGCAATTTTGCGGGATTTTTTTGTGTCCTGCAAAGCAGCAATCATTATGCATTTAAATATCAATCTGCCCGCCAAGTACCGTTTAGAATTAAATCTAATTAAAAAACGGAAAGACTTGGATAACGAACCGCTAATTCCCTCTTTGGGCAAGATAAGGCGTACGAGAACCGGCAATAAAATATCCCGCTTCTTCAGGCATGTATTTGAACATAAAAATATTAAAAAAATATTAGGTACTAACTTGGCATTCTTAATTCTAGGAGCATCAATTCTCCCTTCAACCTCAGCCGGTGCATTTGAAGGTGAAATAAACAATGTAAACTCCCCGCTCGTTCTCACGACAGAAAAAGGAATTCAGTATCCGTTAAAAGCTATCAAAATCACACAAGGATATAGATTTTTCCATCCCGGAATAGACCTTGACGGAACTACGGGTGATGCTGTTTATCCAATAATGATCGGAAAGGTAGAAGGTGTAGAATATTCACGATTTGGATATGGTAAATCGGTGACTATATCACACGGAAGCGGAACAATGTCCCTTTATGCTCATTTGTCGAAGATTGACGTTTCCAAAGGACAAGAAGTAGATATGAACACAAAAATCGGAGAAATGGGAGCAAGCGGCCGGGCCTTCGGCGATCACTTACATCTCGAGGTCCACGAAAACGGGCACACTATTAATCCCATGTCCGTATTACCATAGAAATAATCTATTGGTTTTTATCCAGTAATTTCCATATATACCATGAGGCTACTGTTCTGTAAGGTTTCCAGCGTTCAGCGTATTTTGATATTTCCTCGCTCTTCAATTCCTTATTCGTCAACCGCATCATGCCTTTTCTGATTCCTAAATCATCATCAGGAAAAATATCGGCTCTTCCAAGTGTAAACATCAGAAACATTTCGGCTATCCAACGACCAATTCCCTTTACGGCAATAAGCTCTTTCATAACTTCATCATCCGGTAACTCATTCAAGGATCTTATGTGTAGTTTTCTATCTTTCACTCTTTGCGCTAAATCTTTGATTGATCTGACTTTTGCCCATGCCATTCCGCAATTTCTTAATTCTTGATCGGAAAGAGCCAAAATTTTCTTGGGCGTCAATCTTCCTTGAATTTTCCCTTTTAATCTTCCAAAGATTACATCGGCAACTTTTCCCGACAATTGCTGACCGACAATATCACCCACTAATTCCTGGAAAAAATCAATATGGACTCTGGGTTTTATTTTACATGGACCATACTTTTTAATAAGCGGTCTTATATATTTATCTTTCAGAAGAAACTTCTCCGCATCTTTCCACATGAAGAAATTTTAATTAAAGAATACAAAAGAAGCAATTAACTCAATTTAATTTGCTTGGAAAAATAAGCTTCCACTAAATTGTGAGTGTTTGCAGAAAGCTGGTTTCTCATACCCAACAATTCATTCCAGCTAAAATATTTCAAATCGTCAAACTTATCTTTTTCTAAAATTGCGGGTTCTCCGTTCTTTATTTTTGCCAAATACCAAGTGTAGGTCATAATATATTCATCCTCTATAAAATCCTTCCCTTTTTATCCAAAACAACACAGCCGGCCAAATGCAATTTTTTATATTTCATACAATTATTCTACCAAAAACTAAGGTGAAAAGTGATAATCGTAGAGCTAATAAGAAGAACTAGTAGTCCATTCCCCCACCCATACCACCGGGCATGGCGGGCATATCTTTCTTTTCTTCCGGAAGATCAGTTATTAACCCTTCTGTGGTTAGAACCATCATGGCTACAGATGCCGCATTTTGAAGAGCCGAACGAGTTACTTTCAACGGATCAAGAATTCCGAATTTGGTCATGGAACCGAATTCTCCTGTAAGAGAATTATAGCCATAATCGCTATCCTTCGAATCTACGATTTTCCTTAAAACAAAACCGTCATCTTCTCCGGAATTTTTGGCTAACCACCTTAAAGGTTGTTCAAGCGCGCTTCTTACTATATCTACTCCAACCTTTTCGTCAGCGTTATCTGCCTTCAGAGCATCCAAAACTTTTCTAGCGGTTAGAAATGCAACGCCACCGCCGGGGAGGATGCCTTCTTCGACAGCTGCCTTGGTTGCTCCTACTGCATCTTTTACCCTCTCTTTTTTCTCATTAAGCTCGATTTCAGTTGCAGCTCCGACATTTATCTGGGCAACACCACCTGACAATTTTGCAAGTCTTTCTTCAAGTTTTTCCCTGTCAAAATCAGAGTCTGTATCACCGATCTGTCTTTTTAAAAGAGCAATTCTTCCGTTTATTTTCGCCTTATCCCCTTTTCCACCAATTATTCTTGTGTTGTCTTTGTCACACCAAACTTTATCAGCCTGTCCAAGATCGGTTATTTCAATAGATTCATATGTACGTCCCGTATCTTCGCTAACTACTTCTCCCCCTGTCAAAATTGCAATATCTTCCAAGCTTTCCTTTCTTCTGTCTCCAAATCCCGGAGCTTTTATAGCCAAAACGTTGAATGTACCCTTAAGTCTATTGACCACTAAAGTTGCCAAAGCTTCTCCTTCAACTTCATCAGCAACAATAACTAAATTTTTGGAAACTTTTACAAACTTTTCCAGAAACGGAAGCAGGTCCTGTATCGATGACACCTTTTTATCCGTAAGTAAAATGTAAGCATCTTCGACCTCGGCCTCCATTCTTTCTGGATTTGTAACAAAATAAGGAGATACGTATCCGCGGTCAAATTCCATGCCTTCTTTATATTCAATTTCAATCTCAAGACCTTTACCCTCCTCTACGGTCACTACTCCATCACGACCTACTTTGTCCAAGCTTTCGGCTATTTTTGCACCGATTGCCGAATCTCCTGCTGATATCGTAGCAACCTGCTCAATTTCATCNTTTTATCGGTTTTGATATCTTTTTTAATTCTGCGACAACCGCAGAAACCGCTTTCTCAATTCCCTTTTTGACTATCATCGGATTTGCACCTGCGGCAACATTTTTCATTCCTTGAGCCGTCATTTGCTGAGCCAGAAGTGTAGCTGTTGTTGTTCCGTCACCGGCAACATCATTAGTTTTGTCTGCCGCTTCTTTGACTAACTGTGCTCCCATATTCTCGAATGGATCCTTAAGTTCGATCTCTTTAGCAACAGTTACTCCATCGTGCACAATACTAGGCGCACCCCATTTCTTATCAAGAGCAATATTCCTGCCTTTTGGACCTAATGTAGTTACAACGGCTTTTGCTACTACATCAATTCCCTTCATCAAAGCTTGTCTTGCGTCTTCCGAAAATTTCAGTTGTTTAGCCATAAATCAATTTCAAATAATACCAATTACAAATTTCAAATTCCCAATTGAGCATTTGTATTTATTGGTGCTCATTGGTACTTATTGGACTATTGCCAATATATCATCAAACTTTGCAAATAAATATTCCTTGCCGTCAAGTTTGACTTCATTTCCTCCCCATTTCTTATATATAACAATGTCGCCTGCTTTGGTGGAGCTTTTTCTTACGGTCCCCGAGTCGGTAACCTCATCTGGTCCTACCGCTAATACTTTTCCTTGCTGTGGTTTTTCAGATGCGCTATCCGGAAGATAAATTCCTGAGGCTGTCTTTTCTTCCGCTTCCATGGGTTCCAATAAAACATATCCTGCGGCGGGTTTAAGATTTAATTTTTTACGAGTCATAATAACTTAACAGCTATTAGCAAATACTAACAACGAGTGCTATTTTAGAAAATATTTATAGGATTTGTCAAGTCCGAAATTATTTTGTCTATTTTAGCGGTATCGAGAAGCTATTTAGAGCTTCTTTTACCTGCCCGGACAATTTCGATAAACTACTTTCTCCGCCGCCGCCGGCTAGTGTAACAGCAAATGCATCTTTTAGTTTTGTGTTTATCCCGGTCAGGCCGTCATAAGTATTATCCGCTAAATACCAACTTTTAGCGTCTAGTGCTAAAGAAGCTACCGACGCTAATACTTTATGTTCTCTGAAAACAATATTCATTTCCGGACGAGGATATAATCTTTCTACCGATTCGTATTTTTTGATATTTTCATTAATTCTTACCAGAGTTTCGTTTTGTGCCATATATTTCAGAAATTCCCAAGCTTCATTTTTATCCTTGCTTTTATCCCATACCGCATTGACCCAATAAGTAGCATAAGAATAATCAGGGTCGGTCGACCGTACTTTAGGAAGCTGGGGCAGGGGAACTGTTTTAAATTTCAAATCAGAGTTTAGGCGGGCAATTTCTGAAGCTCGGCTTGTGGGACCGAAATACATAGCAAGTGTTCCTCTTGCAAATACTGCTGTTGAGTTTGGCAGAGTATCATTCCAAACCCCGTTTTTTCTAAAAAGATTGTAAAAGGTTACAACATCTGTCATCGAAGCACCGGTTGGTTTTGCGGGATTAACTCTATTTTGATACATCATCAAAGCTAAAATCTCCGGCCAATGATCTATGTTCGCTGTTTCGCCAAGGGCAGCACCGGATTGAATTATCACTTTCTTTTCCCCTTTTATGGTAAAACCACCGTCTTCTTTAGGATCAGCCAAGATTTTTAAATCATCCCAAGTTTTTGGAGGTTGTTTTACGGCTGATGCAAAAATATCCTCATTAATATATAAAGTAATTGCATCAAACTCCAAAGGCATGGCAATAATACCCTTGCTATTAGTTACATTCGAAACGACTACAGGATAAAAAGATTTATTAAATTCATCACCGCCCATGATACTCGAGGGTAGTAGAGCCAAGTCTTCGCTAAACATTGCTGGCCAAGAATTGTGTATTTCAAAAATATCAGGTCCTATACCGGCTGCAAATTTACCGACAAGCCTGTCGCGATAATCCTTGGGGGATTGTTTTTTGTATATTATTTTAATACCGGGGTGTTCTTGTTGATATTTATCAATCAGTGGCTGGTATATTTCTGCCTCGTGCTGGAACCCCCACCACACTATTTCTCCTTTCTTATCCTGTCCTTCTTTATTGCGGGACATCATAAACCAAATTCCGAGTAATGACAGGCTTGTTATTACTAATAATACGATAACTATTATTAATATCTTTCTTGTCAAATTACTTCTCGGCAGCGATTTAACTTCCTTTAGAGATTGTTCCGGATTAGTTTGGTTTGTAGAAATACTTTCAGATGGTATTACTTGGGCTTGGGAAGTAAGTGCTTCTATTGGAGACTGGCTAACGTTCGTATCTCTTTGATCGCTATTTTCGCCCGTTTTTGGATGGGGAGGGGTTTCGAATTGCGGGAAAGAACCGGATTTGCTATTGTTCGTCATAATATATTGAATTTCTTTTAAAAATTTCTTTAATATCATGATATCATACAAGGTAATCACGAGTAAGATATACAAAAAAAAATGAAAGAGGTTATCAACAATTTTAAGAAATTTTATCAAGCAAAAATTAATTGGAAGATGATTTCCATTTTTGTTGTGATTGCGTCGGTATTTCTATCCATAACTTTTTTTAATTTGTACTTTCAAAGAAGAATCTTTCCGGGAATTTACATCTCATCAATATATGTCGGAGGTCTTAACAAGCAAGAAGCAATCAACCTGCTATCGAACAGTACCACCACACCTTCGGCTATTACCTTGACAATGAAAGACAAGGTGTTTGATTTATCACTAAGCGAGGTAGGTTTTTATTACGACTTTGATAAGACTGTCAACCATGCTTTTTATACTTACAGGGATAAGCAGGGGTTTAATAACTATCCGGACAGGTTTCTATCTTTTATAAATAATAGAAATTTAGATTTAATTACTACTTTTGACGAAACAAAACTAAACGAATATATTCAAGTGGTTTCTCAACAAGTCGCAGTTGAGCCAATTGATCCTTCAGTAACCTTTGAAAAAGAGTTGGTTGTTATTGATAAAGGAACGGCAGGAGAAACTATTGATGTAGAACCCTTTAAAAAAACACTATATAAAAATCTCTCGCAAAAAAACTTTTTGCCAATAGAAATTCCTATAAAAAGCATCAATACAACTTTAAGCGATGAAGAAGCGGATAATTTAAGAAAAAGGGCAGAGATTTTTGTTTCGAAAAATATAGTATTGAAATTTGAGAACGATGTAATTATTGACAACAAGGAAAGTACTATTTTTAGCTTCCTCGATCCTAATAATCTCTTTGACGAATCCCAAATATTAAATTTTATCAAAAAAGATGTTTCTCAAAAACTAAACCGTGAATCACAAAATGCGGTTTTTCAGTTTGAATCTGGCAAGGTCGTTGAATTTATTCCGGCAAAAGACGGTGTTACTGTGAATGAACAAGCTCTCATCGACAAAATTGTTGAAGGCTTAAAGATACTCGAGAAAAGTGATGAGAGAGCTGTATTCATTGACATCCCTGTCAATACCGCTTCCCCGAGCATCACAACGGCAGAAGTAAATAATCTTGGGATAAAAGAGCTTTTGGGAAAGGGTACATCAAAGTTTGCCGGTTCAATTCCAGGCAGAATTCATAATATTTCCCTTGCTTCTTCAAAATTCGTGGGAATATTGGTTCCTCCCGATACTATTTTTTCTTTTAATGATACTCTTGGAGATGTATCTGTTTTTACAGGCTATAAACAAGCTTACATAATAAAAGACGGAAAAACAGTTCTAGGCGACGGAGGAGGAGTGTGTCAGGTTTCGACAACTCTTTTTAGAGCATTACTCAACGCCGGTTTACCAATAGTGGAAAGGCGGGCTCATTCTTACAGAGTCGGCTATTATGAACAAGGTTCGCCTGTCGGACTTGACGCGACTGTATTTGCTCCGACAACGGATCTCAAATTCAAAAATGACACTCCTGCACATATACTAATCCAAACACAATTTGATGCAAAAAATTCAACTTTGGTATTTGAGATTTACGGAACATCTGATGGGAGAGTGGCAACGACTACTAAACCCATTATAACAAGTTCAGTCGCGCCGCCAGAAGATCTTTATATTGATGATCCAACCTTACCAACGGGAACTGTAAAACAAATCGACTATAAGGCTTGGGGAGCAAGGGTTGTATTCGACCATAAAGTAGAAAGAAACGGAGAAATAATCTATCAAAATACTTTTGTATCAAACTACCGTCCCTGGCAAGCGAAATTTTTACGCGGTACAGGACCTGTTGTGCTTAACTAAACAGGATTTAAACCCAGCTGACTTAAATAAAGAAAGTCTGCATAAAATCCTTCGGGGGTCATAAATGTCATTTGCTGCGTCCCATCATTCCAGGTACATGAAGTAATATAACCTGAATCTTCCGGAGCTATATTAAATTCCACACAACTCCCACCATTTTCAATAGAAACTCTTCTATTATTACCACCTTCATAAGTATAAATTAAAGTCGGATTAAGTATTTCACTTTGATTCACCATTAACACACTCTTCATTAAATCAGACAAATCACCAAGTTGTTCACCAGTAATCGGAATGCTTATTACTTCTAAATCAGTTTCCCCACGGCAATTGTCAAGATTGCCGAGTTTAACTAAGTCAAGTGTTAACATAACTTTTTGGAGCATTATATCCGCTTCAGTGTGCTGTATTTTACCATCGTCTCCAACATCTATGACTGTAGTAGCACCTGCGGGTCGCAAAGCTTCTTTTAACCTTTCAAGCCAATTATTATCTGTTTCGATTGCCATCATGAAAACAATAAACTAATAATTAGCGATTTGTAAGTAAGATAAGTATAATTAGCTTCATGAATAGTGTCGGAATAATACTACAACTTGAGGGAATTTATAATGCTTGGGGGTATCAGCTGGTATTTTTAGGTTCTCTTATTGAAACCTCGCCAATCGGTTTTGCTATCCCGGGTGGATTGATTGTAGCAACAGGGGGATTTTTTGCCTATGGAAATAATTTATCCCTCGTCGGGATAGTAATCTCGGGCTGGCTCGGAATGCTCTTGACCTTTTTAGCTGCTTATTTTCTTGGCAGAAAAACCGGATTGTCGTTGGCTAAAAAACTAAAGCAGGAATCTTTCGCGCAACAAGCAAAGATACTCTTAGAAAGACACGGGGCCGTTATTCTTACCACGTCACTTCTAGCAAATCTAACCCGCTTCTGGGTAGCTTATGTCGCAGGAGCACAAAGATATAATTTTATTAGGTTTTTATTTTATGCAATGACTGCTTCTTTGACATGGAATTCCCTTTTAGTAATAGTCGGTTACCTGGCGGGAGCAGAAAGACAAAAATTAGAGTCTAGCATTGCAAAGCTTGGAATTATTTCCTGGATTTTAGTTATCATAGCTCTCGGAATAATTTATTGGAAAACTAAAAGTGAGCTTAAACAGATTAGAAAAAAATAATGTATTGTAGCTCCGAACTTAGTCCGAAAATTATAGGATTTCACATGTCTGCATGTAATCTAATATAATTTTGTAAAAATATGAAAATAAAAAAGATTTACGAAGCCAGTGTTGAAGAAATCGTTGAGGTCTTGAAAAAAAACGGTCTTGTTATTATGCCCACTGAAACTTTATATGGTGCGATGGTAGATGCAACAAATCCTAAGGCAGTCAAAAAATTAATAACTTACAAAAACCGTCCTTTTGGAAAACCTTTGTCTGTTGCCGTTAATGATGAATCAATGGCCGCTAAATACGTAAGTTTAAATGAAACAGCTAGGGAGTTATACCAAAAATATTTACCTGGACCATTAACTATTATCTCAAAAGGAAAGCATCTATTAGTAAAAGGGGTTGAGTCGGAATTGGGTACCTTGGGAATAAGAATACCTGATTTCAAATTAGTACTTGATGTAATCGAAAAGCTAGGCCATCCAATAACGGTAACCTCTGCTAATGCCAGTTATAAAAAAAGGCCTTATACAATTAATGATATCTTGGATAATCTTTCGCAAAAACAAAAGGCTTTAATTAGTTTAATTATCGACGCAGGAGAATTACCCAGAAACGAACCCTCAACGGTTATTGACACAACGCTTGATGACCCGATTGTGTTAAGACAAGGCGAAATAAAAATAAAGGAAAGCATTGAAGTCTTAAGCAGAAGTGTTGAGGATACAAAAAATATTGCTAAAGAACTTTGGCAGAAGTATGAAAAGTTCAAGGGGGTTAGGGCAATCATTTTTGCGCTGGAAGGACCAATGGGTTCCGGAAAAACACAATTTACTAAAGGATTAGCATTAGCCTTAGGTATAGAAGACGAAATTATATCTCCAACATTTATTCTGGAAGCAGAGTATGAAGCAAAAGATATAAACGAAATTTTAATCCACATAGATACTTGGAGAATGCAGAGTCCCGAGGAATTATTACAACTTGGTTTTAATAATCAAATAAAACAAAAGCATGTTTTCTCGATAGAATGGGCTGAAAAGGTTGGCAACATAATTCGTGATTATGATGAAGAGGTTATTATTATTTGGGTAAAAATAAGTTACAGCAAGAAGGAGAATGAGCGTTTAATTTCTTGGGGAGTTTTATGAAAATTTTATCGATTGATACAAGCTGCGATGAAACCGCAGTCGCTATAACCGAAGGGGCAATCATTCTTTCGAATATTATTTGGTCGCAAGCTAGTCTACATGCAAAATGGGGCGGTGTAGTCCCTTCGCTTGCACAACGAGAACATAAAGAAAGAATAGATTGGGTTATAGAAAAGACATTGCATAGTGCAAAGTGCAAAGTGCAAAATTTAGATGCGATTGCAGTTACGGTTGGTCCGGGCTTAGCGATAGCACTGGAAGTTGGAATATCTAAAGCAAAAGAGCTATCCAAAAAATATAAAAAACCTTTTATCCCTGTAAATCATATTGAAGGTCATTTACTTAGTCCGTTTGCTCAATCAAAATATTTAAAACCGATTACAGGCTACCGGTTACCGGCTACTGATATTTCTTTTCCTGCTCTTGGAGTTGTTACATCCGGTGGACATACTGAAGTAATTCTTATTAAAAAAATTGGTGAATATAAAATAATAGCAAAAACATCCGACGACGCATTAGGAGAGTCTCTGGACAAAGCAGCAAGACTTTTGGGTTTTGGTTATCCGGGAGGAGCAGTTTTAGAACAAGTTGCAAAAGAAGGAAACCATCAATCTTTCAACCTTCCGATACCTATGATCGGTAGAGAAAAGGAAATGTATTTCAGTTATTCTGGTTTAAAGACCGCCTTTTACCGCTTGTTAGAAGGAAAGGGGAAAGATTTTTCAAAAAAAGAAATTTCAGACTTAGCTGCTTCTTATCAACGGGTTGCTTTTTCTCATTTTATAAGAGTACTTGAATACATTTTAAAGTCTAAAGAATATTCCCAAGTAAAACAAATTTTAGCAGGCGGAGGAGTAATGGCAAATGTAAGTTTAAGAAAAATGCTACGCGATATAACTAAAAAATACAAAATTGAAGTTCTTTTTCCATACTCAAAAAAACTTTACACCGATAATGCAGCCATGATCGGGATTGCCGCTTATTATAAGTTTGAAAGAAAGGAATTTCTTAACCCAAATAATTTAGACAAAGTAGAAAGAGTGCCCAGAGCTAAAGTCGACAAGCCTTTACCTTGGGAATAGGTTCGACACCATAGTTCAAATAAGATATAATTTTGCCACTTACATGGAATCTAAATACCAACACCAAAAGCACGAGCAAAAAATTTATTCCCTATGGGAAAAATCGGGCGCTTTCACTCCAAAGATAGATAAAAAGAAAAAGCCTTTTACTATAATTATGCCGCCACCTAACGCTAATGACCCACTACATATAGGGCATGCAAGATTTGTAACAATACAAGACATCTTAACTCGTTACCACAGAATGAAGTCCGAACCGACACTTTGGTTGCCGGGTGCGGATCATGCGGGCATTGAAACGCAGTATATGTTTGAGAAAAAACTTAAAGTAGAGGGTAAGAGTCGCTTTGATTTTGACAGAGATACTTTATACAAAATGATCTGGGATTTTTCCACAGAAAATAAAGGTGTGATGGAAAACCAACTTCGAAAGTTAGGCTCCTCTTGTGATTGGAGTCGTAATAAATTCACTCTTGATTCAGAAGTTATCAAAATTGTCTATAAAACTTTCAAAAGACTTTATGACGATGGCTTTATTTACAGAGGCGAGCGTATTGTTAATTACTGCCCAAGATGTGGAACTGCTTTCTCACAAATGGAGGTAAATTACATAGAACGCGATGATCCTCTCTATTATTTAGATTACGGTACGTTAACGATTGCAACAACGCGACCGGAAACAATTTTCGCCGATGTTGCTGTTGCTGTAAATCCAAACGGCTCAATAAATCAAAAATTAATCGGTAAAAACGCAATAATTCCTTTAATTAATAGGGAAATTCCAATTATTGCCGATGTACTCGTTGATCCTAACTTCGGAACCGGCGCTTTAAAAGTAACCCCGGGACACGATTCGACAGATTTTGAGATAGGACAAAAACATAATCTTTCTGTCGTTTCTGTAATAGATGGAAACGGAAAAATGGTTAATACTCCTCGAAAATATATTGGTCTAAAAGCAGAGGTAGCTAGAGAGCAGATAGTTAAAGATTTAAATGAAAAGGGATTAATTAAAAAGACAGAAACCATACATCATACCGTTGGGACATGCTATAAAGATAGAGGACTCATCGAACCCATGGTTTCTAAACAGTGGTTTCTTAAGGTTGAACCACTAGTAAAAGATTCCCTTCAAGCTCTTGCTGAACGAGAAGTAAAATTCCTAACAAAACGTTTCGAGAGAATTGCGAAAAACTGGTACAAAAATCTTAAAGACTGGAATATTTCCAGGCAAATTGTTTGGGGTATAAGAATCCCTGCATGGAGATGTGATAAATGTATGGAGTGGACAATAACAGATGGTAGTCTTCCCAAAAAATGTTCGAGTTGCGGCAACGAAAAACTTACTCAAGACAATGATACATTCGATACCTGGTTCTCATCAGGTCAATGGCCATATGCAACTCTACAAACCACTAAACCCGGCGACTTTGAATATTTCTATCCGACAAGTGTTATGGAAACTGGATATGATATTTTACCATTCTGGGTTATACGAATGATCATGCTCGGGCTTTACACAACTGGTGAAGTGCCGTTTCGAGAAGTACTGCTACACGGACTAGTACGAGATGCTAAAGGAGAAAAAATCAGTAAGTCGAAAGGAAACGTTATTAATCCAATTGAAATGGCGGAAAAATACGGTGCAGACGCATTAAGAATGGGACTTATTTGGGGAACTTTAGTTGAGAATGATGTCGCCTTATCCGAAGAAAATATTAAAGGCCAACGAAATTTCTCTAATAAAATTTGGAATGTTGCAAGGTTTGTATTTATGGAAAATCCAACTAAAAAAGGTGGGTATAGAAACGCACCGTCCTCTAAAAATATCGATGACGAGAAAATAAAAAAAGAATTAAAATCTACCACTAAAAAAATCACTCGACTTTTGGAAAAATACCGTTTAAACGAAGCTGCTGAGGAGATTTACAACTTTTTCTGGAATAAATATGCAAACGATTATTTGGAAAAAACAAAAGTGCGCCGTCTTGATTCGCAAAAAGTCTTAGAGTACGTACTTCAGGAATCCTTAAAACTTCTCCACCCCTTTATGCCTTTCGTGACTGAAACAATATGGCAAGTAGGTAACGAACGATTTGATACTCCCATGCTTATTACAACCAGTTGGCCTAAAAGAACTTAATGCTTTCAACAACTCTGTCAATCTGCCCCGGTACGGTACTTATTGAGTAAATTTTACCAAATCTCTCAAAAAAAACTATCGACCGTTCTTCTCCGGATTCTGTTTCTTTAGGTTTAAAGTCCAATCTTACCCCCGTGACTTCCCCTAAATTAATTTCGTTTTCCTTAACCAACTCCCCATCCTGTTCCTCAAGGTCTTTCTTAACTTTGGTAATTTCCTCCTTTATATTTGTTTCACTTATACCCAACGCTACCCCCTTTTCCCTGGAAAACTTATTTTCTTCAAATCTGATAAAAAACAGGTAATTATCATTTTTTGCTTCCTTTTCCAATAATAGTTTTGGTATCTCAAACACGATTCCATATTCATTGTTGGTATATTTTTCCCAAGCCGGTCTTTCGCTTTTGGACATTGCTCCTGGCTGGCTCGCGACGTTCTTCGCTCCTTGATATTCAGTATCGTCTTTAGGGAATTTAACAATGAAATATAAAGCTAAGATTATCAGGCTCAAGAGCATAACTACTGCTCCCGACTTTAAAAGGCCTGTTGACTTTGCCTTCTGAATTGTCTTATGTTTATTACGCATACTTAAGATTATTAATTACTAATATCTAGTTTAAAGTAAGAACATGAAAAAGACTATCGATAAAACTGAATACGATAACTTAACCCAGAAAATTCAAATTACATCCTTTAGCGTTGTTCTTATCATTTTAACGCTTTTCAACTTAACTTATTACTTGTCCAAGCCAAAAGTCAGAAGTGTTTTGGGTGCTCAAGCAGACCAAAACAGCGTACTTATTTTTTATTGGAAGAACTTCTTAAGCTATCAACCAAGTTATATTGACGGTTGGATAAGACTGGCGGAAATCGAGTATAACGCGAATAATACGAAAGGAGCAATATATGCATTGCAAAGGGCTGGTAAAATTGATCCGAGCTCAGAAAAAGTAAAAGTTCTTGGAAGAAGGCTGGGGATGTAAAATTTACTCGGTTTTAACCTCTTCCTCTTTTTGAGTTTCCTTGGAAGATTCTTCCTTTACCGCTTCGGTTCCGACTTCTTCTGCTGCTTCACCTTCAGCCACAACGGGTGGTGCAACCTCTTCCTCTTTGCGAGGAGGCTCAACTTTAACGAGAATTTGTTCAGGATCAGCTTTTAATTCTACCTTTGAAACATCGACTTTCAAATCTTTTACCAACACAGCCTTATCTACCTCTGTTAAAGCTGCTGCATCAATTTCAAATTTGTCCGGAAGATCGGAAGGAAGTGCTTCAACTTCTATTTTGTCTATATATAAAACAACCGTGCCCAAACCTTGTTTTTCCGCTGGAGCTTCACCCACCAATTCAATTGGTACTTCTGCTGTTACTTTTTCTTTTAAATCAACCTGCAAGAAATCTACATGAAGCGGCTTATCGGTTACAGGATCTGCCTGGATGTTATGAATCAGAACCGGTTTTTTATCCGAGTTAATTTGAATTTCTACTAAATTTGTTTCTCCAGCTTTTGCATAAATTTTCTTAAACTCATTTAAATCAACCTGGATAGACTGAGATTTAACCTTCTTTCCATAAATATTTGCAGGAAGAATTCCTTCTCGTCTCAGGCTGTTTACTTTTCTTCCGATAATTTTTCTATTATCGGCTTTAAGTATAAATTTATCCATTTTTACCAAAATAATCGCAGGTTTATATCCTGCGAGGCTTGTGTATTATACTTTAGATCTCCTTCATCAGTCAAATTTAATTCCGGTAAAGTTGATGGGTGAAGTTTTTCAGGAACATTTACTTTAATGGCAACCGGGTAAACAGGTATGCCCGGTTGCCTAATTATAGAAAGTACATATTTACCAGGTTCTTGGAAATTTAATTCTGATTTGCCTTCCCAGCTAAAAATCAATGCGGTTGTGGTCTTTGCTGTAACGTTAATATATACACCTGCAGCCTTATTTCCATGCACACCAAACACTTCGGCTTCAATATTGCTTTTTTTGATTTTATCCACAACCGCAACCGGACCAAATCCACTTTCGACCGGTGTAAAAACCCTCAAATAGACCTTGTAATCTTCATTGCTTTTATTATCCAGAAAATAAGTGAGATTTTTCTTTATAAGACCCTGTTCCAGAGAAATTGTTAAGTTTGCTTCTCGTTTAATCATTGTATTGCCGGGAACCAAGCTGGACTCAACAACCATAATGTTATCCGAGTAACAATTGTCTTTACAGTTTTCGCTTTTTAGGCTTAAACCCCAACCTACTTCCGAAATAGATTTTTGGGCGTTATTATTATGGAAAAATAACAATATATCCTTATCTTCTAAAGATTGCATAACTCTTTTTGTAATGAATACTTTTCTTTTATAATCTAATGACAAAATATCTTTTATAAATTTTTCAAGAAAATTTACAATTTTTTGGTCCGGGTCGGGCTTTGGATAATCTTGATTTTTTAAGTTTAAAATTGAATTTAAATAATCAACATTAATATTAGAATCTTTTAATTCCGGTTTGGTAAAACGCTCTAACAGGCTTTCAATAAAACTTGTGTTTACTGACAATACTCCCTTTAAATCGATATCCAACTCTTTATCCAAAAACCACTCGGCTTTTGCGGCGGAAATCGCGAAATCAGGATCCCAATTCGAATCTCTTAAATACCAATTTTTAACTTCGAAGTGCTTTTCTAAAGGTTTTGGCGGTTCTACAAATCCGGCTAATTTAGAATCGGCAAAGGCAACATCATAAGCTTTCCATTCAACTAATTTACCTCCCGAAAATGTTAATACTACGAAAGCGTCAATACGCCCTCCTGTCGGACGAGAATATAAATCATTTAGTACTAAAATTAAATATTTGGAGGGGTTTTCGCTACCAAATATTTCCGGGACTTCTTTGAAAATACGACTTAATACAAGTGAAATATGTTGAAGTCTATTAATATCATAGTTAACATAATTTAACGAAGATAAATATCTGATCGACGGCCTGGTACCTTCTATTTCACTTTCCAAAAATCCTAAAGCTTCATATAAAGACATCAGGTCCAGCGATAGCTCATTTGAGATAAAATTAATATCATAGCTTTCATCATTTGTTAATAAATCAGAAAATTTTACGAGTTTCTCGTTTACTTCAATTATCTTGATTCCTATACCGGCTTCCCTTAAAGTAATGGTAGTTAGATCGGAAAAATACCCCGCAAAATTTTTTGAAAACGGTATTTTAGACAATAATAAAAAATATTTCTTTGTTAATCCGGAAGTTACTACTACACTCTCCATAAGATTTTGTGATCTGGCTAAATCTGAATTAATAAAGCTTTTTTCAGCAGTTTTAAGAAACAATAAATTCAAGCCGACAGTGATGAATGGAATTAATAATGCTATTAGTAAAATTGTTGTGGTAATTATTAGTTTCCTGAAAAAACGTCTTTTTTTATTTGCATCGACAGTAATGCTTTGCTTCCTTGGTAAATATATTTTATTTATCTTATTCTGCTTGAGTAAGCTCTCAGCGGGTAAATTATTGTCAAATTTATTGTTATATTCTTCTATTACAACGTTTCCAATATCCTTTTCGGCGATGATGACCTCGTCAACTCCTGCTGTATTATGACGTCCTCCCCGCGCTAACAGCGCGGGGTTTCCTCTAAAGCCGTCTTCTTTTCCGGGAATAATTACCAGGTTACCTATAATTGCGATTTTATGCCCATACGCTTTCAGGGAAAATAATATTCTAAGAATCAAATCTGCTGCTTCCTCGAAAGCAAGAGGATAATAAAAACCTCTGTTAAACAACCTCCATGGAAAAATGTCACCTAAAAATATGCAACCAGCGAGAAGTTTTTTGTCGTGTAAAATTTCATCAGATAAAGATGTAATCTTTTGGAGGTCTTTGCTCTTGTTCACGTACTTAAAAAGGAAGATTATTTTAGCGTTTTTTTCTTCAGAAACTTTTTTTGCAAACTTTAACTGATTAAGGTAGTCAGAAATCAAAGAGCTATCTTCGTCAGAAGTGGATAGGTCGCAAATTATATAATCTACCGCTATGTTAGAGATATTTTTGTAGTTATTTTTAAAATAAAGTGTGTGTTTTTGTGCAACCAACTGTTCTTGCCAATCACTTTTGTGGTTAGACATGATAATTACATCAAGACCTTTATTGTCTAATTTTTTTATCAGATCTAAAATATATCCTCTGGGGTCAGCCAAAATAAGAATTGTGGGGTAAATATTAAACGCTTTATATTCATCCATGGTTTTAGTTTAATGTATTTTCTGAGTGTCTAAAACCATTCACTTGCGGGTTAGACGTGAAACTAGCTCATGTTTTCATCAAGTTTGCGGTTTACCAGCACATCTGCGAGTTTATTCTTTTCTCTTCTAACCGATATATATTTTATTTTTTTTTCTAAGCGACTTTCCAGATTCTTAATTTTAGTAACCAATATTCTTAAATTTGGACTCTTTATTTTATAGATGCCAGACAATTGTCTAGCAACTAATTCTGAATCGAGTTTAAAAACGATATCCTTATGTTCCAAAATATCCAGGTTATTTATCAGCCACGATAAAGCTAAGATAACCGCCTCATACTCAGCTTCATTATTAGTTCTAACCCCCAAATAAAGGGAGTTTTTATGAATAACTTTGCCTTCGTCAATAGCTACAAAGGATGATGCTGCCGGTCCTGGGTTTCCTCGCGCTCCCCCATCAGTATAAATATTGAGAGTCTTGTTCATATTTTGTTACCCAAGAAGAAAATTCACTTTTTGGGAGTTATCACTAAATAACGATCTTTACCTTCGCCAAATGACTCAGTTGATATTTCTTTATCCTCAGAGAGTGCAAGGTGTACAGTTCTTCTTTGAGAAGAACTAAGGTTATACAAAGTTTGCGGCTTATCCGTTTGTTTAGCTCTTTCAGCTGCTGATGCCGCTATTTCAAACAACCTTTCATTTTCTTTTTCCCTCCAGTCACCAACATCTAAAATAATTCTTTTCCATTCACCGGTTTTTCTTTTATATATCATTCCGAGAATGGACTGTAAGGAATTAAGAGTTCTTCCCCTATTTCCGATTATTAAGCCCGCTTCCTTGCCTGCATCTATATTTACATTAAGTGCTTGGTTTTGACTGTCTTTTGTTATCTTCATCTCCGTCTCAAGTCCGATAAGATTCATCAGTTCAAGCACTATTTTTTTCAGAATATCTGTTTCTTTTTCTTTTGACTTTTTCGGCTTCGGCATAATTTAATACGTCATGATTTTACCAAGTTAAATCTGGTTAGCCAAGGGGTTAGTTCGCCCCACCCTTGAGTTCTTACTTGTTGATACATCTGGGTGAGAGAAAATACAAGCCAATATAAAGCTAAACCAGAAGCAAAACGTATTCCGATTAGTAAAGTAAAAAGGGGGAAAGTATAAATCATCGATTTTTGCATAGCTACTTGCATGTCATCTGATGCGCCCGGAGTTTTTTTAGCAATACTTTCCTCTTTTTTCGTATAAGGTGTCATTACCTTTGCAGATAAAAATTGAACCAGGGCAGCAAGAATAAGAATTGGTCCGGGTATAGGGAAGGATATTCCGGTTAAATTAATTGTATCCGGTTTAGTAATATCAAGATATAAAAATTTTGTATTTATGCTTTCCCCTTGACTGAATTTTAGCGGAGTATATAAAAGACTATTAAAGCGTTCTGTGGGGTTTCCATCCGGGGTTAGCGTTTTTGTAAAGACATTAAAAAACGCAATAAGAACCACTATTTGTAAAAGGTAGGGCAAACAACCTGCGCTTGGATTAACTCCCCTTTGTTTATACAAACCTGCTTGTGCTTGAGCTAATTTTACCTTATCGGTATGTTTTCTTTTTAATTTTTCTAGCTGAGGTGCCAGATCCTTCATCTTCTTCATTGATTCCATATAAGGCTTGGTTAAAGGATTAAGAACAAACCTTAAAAACAAACTAAAACCGATTATCGCCAAGCCCATATTTTGAGCAAGTACTTTATAAAAAAGTATTAATCCGTTTGTCAAAGGCTGGGTTAAAACCAAAACAAAAATATTCATTTAGTTTACTTTAATATTCAGGAACCGGGTCGTAGTGATAGCTGTTATAAAACGGGTTGCATTTTACGATTCTTTTTAGCGTCATGCCGAAACCTAACAATATACCATGTTTACTTATAGCAATATATGCGTACTCGCTGCAAGTCGGGGTAAATCTGCAAGAATGTCCTAACAGCATTACAAAAATAGGGGTTATGAGTTTTTTATAAGATTTTAATAAAAATAAAATTATTGTCTTAGCCATTATAGTTTTAAGCCCGCAAAAAAACTTTCAACATCTCTTATTATTTCTTCGGTCGACTTTTTATCCAATACTCTTTTAGCTAAAAATACGAAATCATAACCTTTTGGGACTTTATACATGCTCCTCCTTACCCCTTCATGCAAAGACCTGTTTATTCTGTTTCTATGTACTGCACCTTTTGAGATTTTTGTAGAAACTACAAAGGCGAATTTTGAATTATCATTGTCACCCCTTTTTACTATACAAACTCCAAAGTTAGGGTTCTGAATAAAACTACCGTTTGCTTTTACCTCTTCAATGCGTTTGCTGGTTTTTAATCGATAACTACTTGAAAGAATCATGGGGTAATCTTATTTCTTTTCTTATTTCTCCTTTTTTTAAGGACAATTTTTCCTTTGCTGGAACTCATACGAACTCTAAACCCGTGTGTTTTTGCCTTTTTTCGTCTACTTGGATGGTATGTTCTTCTAGGCATTAAGTCCCGCTTTCTAACTTTGTCTAGTGTACTAATAAAAATAAATAATTTCAATGGGGCAGGGTGGGGCAAATATATGAGAATTTACAAATTTCGTACTTTTTCGGGGTTGACTCGTTGTGGATAACTTTGTTAATAGTACATTGCAATGGAGTTTGATAATAAAAAAATTTGGCATGATATTTTAGAGAGCATAAAGGTATCTGTTTCTCCGGCAATTTTTACAACCTGGTTTGCACAAACATACATAGCGGATATTCAGAAAGGTGATGACCGGCTTTTGGTAGAAGTGGGTTGTGCATCGACTTTCGTAAAAACAACCATAGAAACAAGATATTATGGGCTTGTTCAAGATTCTCTGAGCAAAATGCTTGATTCCCCATGCGATATTATTTTTATTGTCAAGGATAATCCAGATAAATTAACTCTGTCAGGCGGGTCAGTTGCACCCCTTTTTGATATCGACCTTGAAGTCGACAACAAAAAGTTAAATGCGATTAAATCCTCCGGTTTAAGGCAAAATTTTACATTCGAAAATTTTGCTGTATCTTCTTCGAATCAAATGGCCCATGCTGCAGCCGAGGCTGTAGCGTCAGATTTGGGTAATGCATATAATCCCCTATTTATTTGGGGAGGGGTAGGGATTGGCAAAACCCATTTGATGCATGCCATAGGCCATCGGGTAATAGAAAAGGATTTAAACACAAATATATATTGTTGCACCGGCGAACAATTCACAAACGATATAGTTGAAGGTATCAGAAATAAGTCTACAGCTGCAGTCAGAGCTAAATACAGAAGGCTCGGATCTCTTCTTGTTGATGACGTCCAGTTCCTTGCCGGAAAAGATACCGTGCAGGAAGAATTCTTCCATACATTTAACGCTCTTGTATCCGAGGGGTCACAGGTTATTCTCACTTCCGACAAACCACCATCAGAAATTTCCAAACTAGAGGAAAGGCTCAAGAGTCGATTTGAAGCGGGATTAATAGTTGACATTGCCCCTCCGGATTTTGAATTAAGATGCGCGATCGTGCAAATCAAGGCAAAACAAAGGGGCATGGAAATTCCGATGGATATGGTTCAACTCATAGCCGGAAATATCGAAACTCCAAGAAAAATAGAAGGATTTTTAGTACGACTTTCGTCTGAGGCGATAATTAAAAAGAGTCAAATTACACCCGAGCTCATCGAATCTGTTATCGGCAAAGGGGTTGAACCCAACGGAAAAAATATTAAAGCAAATCCAAATGACGTAATTAATGTTTTATCCAAATACTTTTCATTAGGAAAAAGGTCGCTTTTGGGTAGCTCTCGAACTCGACCTGTAGCAAGACCCAGACAAATTTTAATGTACATTCTTCGTACAGAACTCGGATTACCACTGGTAGAGGTTGGAAGAATTGTCGGAGGAAGGGATCATACGACCGTAATGCATGCTGTGGAAAAAATTACACACTTGGCCTCGGAGAGTGTGCAAATACGTGAGGATATCAGGGGGATAAAAAACATGCTTTAGGGATAAAAAATAAAAATTAATCACTTATCCACAAAGTTCGCAATATTATCCACAATTCTATTCACAATTCGACAAGCTCATTGTAAACAATCTATTTTGAGCCTATTTAAAGTAAGATGTCAACATATCAACACTTTCTACTACTAGTACTACTAATATTAAATATAAATAGAAACTATTGCTCTTTAATACGATTGCACCTATACTCTAGAAAAATATGAAGCTTCAGGTATTACAAGAAGAGTTATCTAAAGCATTAAATACATGCTCGCGCTTTGCAAGTTCCAGAATACAACTTCCGGTATTAGCCAATATTCTTTTTAAAGCCCAAAAAAACAAATTGTTAGCATATGCAACTAACTTAGAAACATCAATATCAATCTCTCTGGGGGCTAAAGTCGAAGAACCGGGAGAAATTACCATTCCTTCCAAGTTGATAACGGAGTTGATCTCTCATTTGGGTCCGGGACAACTTAGTCTGGAAACAGATAAGGAAACTTTAATAATTAAATCAAGCGGTTTTAACTCGACAATTCCGGGGATGAATTCAGCTGATTTTCCTCACGTGCCCGATGAGATAGGCTTAGATAGTATTAAGTTGCCGCCTGAAAAGTTTACGGAAGGATTATCTTCTGTTTTATTTGCAACATCAACAGACGAAATAAGACCTGTTTTAACCGGCGTTTTGATGATTATGAGAGAAAACAATCTGGTTTTGGTGGCTACAGATGGTTTTAGATTATCACAAAAAAAAATAAAGGTAGATAAATTGGATGAAGAAAAAAAAGTAATAATTCCTAAAAACGTTTTATCTGAGCTGTCAAGGTTGGCGACGTCAGGCGAGGCCATCAATTTTTCTTATAAAAAGTCGGAGAATCAGGTTGTTTTTGCGGTTCAAAATTATGTTCTTTCCTCAAGAGTTATCGAGGGTGAGTTTCCCGATTTCGAGAAAATTATACCGAGAAAAACCAATATCAAGGTAAATACGGATAGAGAAGATCTTTTGCGCGCGGTTAAATTGTCTTCTGTTTTTGCCAGAGATGCTGCTAATGTAATTAAAGTCAAAATAACAAAAGGTGAAATTGAAGTTTCAGCAGAAAGTCACCAGTCAGGCATGGAAAAAACCAAAGTTGAAGCTAAAATTGAAGCAGAAGGATCAGCTGAATTATTGATTGCGTTTAACTATCGTTTTTTGGAAGATTTTCTGGGGGTTGTCAAATCAAATGATGTTCAGATGGAGTTTTCCGACCCCAACGCCCCGGCATTGTTTTTGGACCCCAAAGATACAGAATTTCTGCATATCATAATGCCGGTTAGACTTCAAAGTTAATTGTCTTGACTCGGGGGTGGTTGGCTGAAAGAATAATTGGAAGCCCATTTGGTAATAAACTCACTAATTATTGTTGGGGGGAAATACCATATTTCTAACAGAGTTCCGTCATTATGTCCAATAAAAGCAAAACCTTTATCTGGATAAACATATAGATAGAATGGGGCGCTTGAATCTTCTTGATTGTATAGTTTGTATGTGGGTTCTCCGTATTTTTGTATTAAGTCTTGAGATTTTATTTTATCTTTTACAGAAACTATTTCTTTTATAAAAGTATTTTTTCCTTCTTCAATTATTGCCTCATGAGTTCGAACAGGACTTGTTGATTTAAATTCCAGAATCTTTTTCGACTCTTCCTTCTTAGTATTAATGGGATCGCCGAGCTGTTTTTTAACATCTTCTTCGTTGCTTACTCCGGGAATTATTGATTTATAGCTTACTCCTTCTGAAGGTAAATCAGGACCCTTTATCACTGCTTCTTTTTTTGGACTTTGATAAAAAATTGCAATAATACCTAGCATCAAGAGGAATACTAATAAAATATAAACTTTGTATTTCCAGATTAGAGAAAGTACCTTTTTCATGATTGATAATTATAATCCGTTACTTAAAATATAACTTCGTCTGCGAATTGCCAGTGTAAAGGGTATTTTGTTTTATATGTGCCACCACTACATACTGAATTCCAATAAGAGGGCATTTGAACGTATAAAGCGATTCCTTCAGCGAAGCCTTCAGTAGGTTTTGTTTTTGACTTTGGATATGAACAAATTGGTAATTCCGACTTCGCCCCCGAATCAGAATATGCTTGATACCATTGTCCATTAATACTACTTAAATGGTGAGCAGATTCATGAGTTAAAATAAAGAGTGAATTTGTTTCAGTATATATACCGGCATCATCATCAAATAAAATATCACAATTACCCTCGTGTACATGCCACCCCCAAGGATCAACACGTGTTGGATCATAACAAAGCGGTATTGGTCCGTTCGCACAAACCTTTGCTGCGTATTCAGGATGTTGTGACACTAGTCTGATTATAGCCGACTCCATCACCGTTTTTCGACTATCTGGCCATTTAAATGCTGCATCTGAAACTTCGAAGCATCCTGTAGGGGGATTACCTATCATAATAGATTCAATGCCGGTTGCTTCGGCACTTACGTCTATAGCCGTTGCTTGGACTGTAAAAGTATCTGTTATAAGTGAATCGTTGAATGATCCGGCGCCGTAATTTACATCATATGTAATAATTAAAGGGTCTGCGGGAGAAATTATTTTGACATCATTTAATATTTGCTGGAAAGTTGAATATTTCTTCTTTTCACCGGACTTTGGCCCTGCAGTAATGTTAGATATTGCCGGGCAGGTTTTACTGGATTCGGAACTTACTTTACAATCATATTTAAATACTAAATTGGAAAGCACATCCTTTTTGGCTGTAATGGTAATCGTATAAGTTATCTTAACACCTGTATCATTTTCAAATGGACCGGGAGGACTTGCTTCTTTTTTTACATCTATATAAGGGGAAATAACACCTTCTCCGCTTGTTAGTACTCCCGGGGGAACTAGGTATGCGCTTGTGTTGATGATGAACAAAATAATTATTGTTACAAATGGGATACCAATTATTGCTATTAAAAATGGTCCTAATGCAGCCGGGATAATAGCTGTCATTCCGAAAACAAAGGCTTGTCCAAAACCAAGCAGTCCTGTTGCTATTGTAAGACCACCGAGAGCTGCTAAAGTAAATAGGCCTGCAGCTCCCAATAAAATAAGGCCAGGAATTGCAAATCCTCCCAGAAGTAAAGCTACGCCGGCAAGGGCGGCCATTTTAGCATAGCGTTTTGCAGCTTCCTCGTCGCCGAAGAGCCATTTTGAAACAGCTCCGAGGATTTTTCCGAGCTTTCTATTTAGCCACGATAATGCAGTAGCAGCTAAACCAACTAGAAATCCCAAGATGGGTGTGCCTGCTATCGAAGCTAATGCGGTTGCACCCAACTTTGTAAGTCCGGCTTTAACAGCGGTTGTTGCCCCCTTCTTAATTAATTTCATACCGCTGTTTTTAAGAGCTTTTAGCGTTATGTCTTTTGCTTTGCCTTTTGCTGTTCCATAACCTGCATCGAAAACAGATTTAAAGATTCCGGCAGGATCGCGCCCCAAAACAACCCTATTGGCTGAAGGTTGGCTTGGAGGAGCAGATATTTCCTGAATAACAATAGTAGGTTCACCTTGTGAAGCGCGAATAATTTTCGCTTGTTTGGGATATTCCTCTTCTAGGGCTTTTACTACAAAATTGACCCTATTTAAATAGGCCTGCTCCTCATGCGAAAGATCCTTTAAAGAATCAATTTGCTCGGCTAACCTTTTTGAATTTCCACCTTTTTGGAAAGTTTCCAAGCCAATTGGAATTTCAGTTCCACTGAATTCTTCTATCGGAAAACCTACGCCTTTTAAAACATCATAATCTTTTTGGGTAAAAGTTTGATATCCTTCAACAGAAAACCGTTTAATAAACCTTTGAGCTTTTGATGAGGCACCCTGAATGACCTTTTGCGGAATATTAGGATCAGGTGATAAAACCATCGACAAAAAGGGAGTTTTAGGTTCAGGTAGCATAGCAACTTCCGGTTTTCGTGCGGATGGGGGGTTGGTTACAATTAGTGTCGGAGCAGAACCTGTTGCAACATCTTGTTTTACGGCATCTTTTGTCAGTTCGTCGTAAGCTAGCCTATTTTCAGGGTTACTTAAGACTAAATAGGTTTCTTTTACTAGGAGGAACCCATCTGATTCTTCTCCCGTTATATCTGGATGCATTCCTTTTAATAAATTGCGTCCAACACGTCTAATTTCTTCACCCGAAGCACCTCTATTTATTCCAAGTACTGCGTAATAATCAGTAATTTCAGAAACCTCTTTGGCTTTTTGAATTTCTTTTCCGGCAGGAACGATTGCTTTCGTTTCTTCCTCTTTCTTTTTTTCTTCAGGGATAACTCCGGCTCCTTTATACACCCAGCGACTTCTTAATATTTTTAAAAGTAGTTCATAAGCGAGAGAATATCTGTAGTTAAGCGAATATTTTTTATTTATTAGAGAGCCTTCTTTGGTTACGGCAAAGGCGTCGTTTATAAAATCCTCAGGATCTCCATATTGGTCAGACTTTCCGAGTATTTTTGAGGCTGCTAAGTATTCTCCTGATACCATATTTAAATTATATTATTATTTTGACTTTGTTGCTGAGTCTTTAGTGCCTGTTGTTGTATAAGATCTTGCGGTCTGGTTGTTATCAATTTGTGCTCTTCAGGAGACGCGACAACCGTAATCGGCGCATGATTGTTGCCGGCAAAGAAAATTCCTTCTCCCACGTTTGCACCCAGAAGCAATTGCCGCTCTCCTTGTGAGAGATAAAACACATCACCAACCTTGTCTATAGCTGCAGGAGACTGCTTGAAAAGTACTCTAAGGGCACTGTTTGTCACAATTGCTTTACCTATGTCTTGTACTAAGAAGTCCTCGACGTCTTGGGTGATGGTGGTCAGACCTAAAAAGTATTTTCTAGCCCTTTTGACAATTGACCACAGAAATTGAGCCGAGTCGGTATATCTCATCATATGCCAAGCCTCATCAACCACCATTAGACGAGGTTTAAGATCCTTTTTAATTCTTGTCCAGATGAAATCGAGTATCACGAACATGGCAATGGGTCGCAATACATCCTGAAGTTCACGAACAGAAAAAACCGTAAAAGGATTTTTGATGTCTACGTTTGTTTGCTTATCAAAGATACCCAAAAACGATCCTCTGACAAATTTTTCTATTCGAGCGGCCATATCCAGCGCATCCTGCGTTTCCATTCCGAGAAGAATTTTGTAAAGGTCTTCCATAAGGGGAGCCTCCTTTTTTTGAGTTTCAGGTTCGGTAGTAATTCCTTTACCCCTATAAGTTGCCACGAGAGCTCTGTCCAAGAGTGCTTCTTGGATTGGGGTTATGGGTCCCATAATTACTTTAAAAAGCGAATGTAGCGATAAAATTTTAAGTCCTAACTGATTTTCTTTTTCCTCGTACACTTGGGAAAGGTCAAAAGGATTGATTTTCGATGGTGAACCGAACGAGAAAGAAATATACTGGCCCCCAACAGCTTCGGTTAAAGCTTTATACTCACCTTCTGGGTCTATTATTATAACTTCCGTTCCCAGCATCAGAGAGCGCACGGACTCAAGTTTGACAAAATAGGAATTGTGAATAAACATCCCTCCGTGGCCAGCAAGAAATACACCGTTTTCTACCTGTAAATCGTAGACGTATTTATGTTTTGATTTTATTTTTTCGACTTTAACTATTTCATCCCAATAAAGGTCTGAATTGGCGAGAACTTTCAACCATGCAAGTTTTTCTTTAATTTTCAAAAGTTTTATTTTTTCAATCTCATATTTTTCGGAAATATAATCTCTTGCATTAATTACCTTTTGATAGATGGGGTTTTGTCTGCGGTTGATAATGGCGTCCCAAAGAGGCTTGTCATAATGCAGCAGCGACTCGCCGGTTATATGGAAAGACCTATATAGCGCGTCAGTTACAATTTCCTTTGTATATTCCTGTCCATGAGTAACAGCAACTGCATGTAATGCATTTGTTAGTTTGGGTGGGTAGTCATGTTTTAATGTCCACCAAGATTTACCCAGCTTCTTCCAGAGCATAGTATTTGTATTCTTTTCTTTGCCTTTTTCTAAGATATCACCGACGCTTGGCAAGCTCTTAAGGGTAAGTAAGCCGTCATTTTCAAGGTTTTCAAATTCATCAATTCTTTTTTCAATTTCTAAAATCATTTTCTGAAGCTCTTGAGGTGAAGGATGAAACATCCCAAGTTTTATTTCCGAGAATTTTTTGGGAGCCGGAACTTCTGATGATGAATAGAGAACGCCGTAAATTTCTTTGAAAACCGACTCAAGCTCAGGGATTACGTCAACATTTGTATTGCTGGTTTTATATAGTAACTTTTTTGCCTTCTTATTTTTCTCTTTACTGATAAAACCGATGTTTTTTACAAACTTATTTAGGTTATCCTGTCCGGAAATTCGAATTCTGTAATAAGTTCTTTTAGTTTTATTTATTGTATTAGTTGCGGCTTTTTTAGTTTTACCTATCCTTGCAATAATTCCAAATCTAAGCAGTAAATATGAGAGATCCGATGCTAGATTTTTAGACTTGGTCGTAGCAGATATTTCGTGTCCGTCAACCCCGCCATCACCTTCGAAATAGGCTGATAAAAAGTATATAATTTGGTTATTATGTAACGAAAATATTATGCCGGGAACTCTTTTTTCTCCGGAACACCCAGAACCACCTAATTCATAAACCAATTTTGCTAAATGGTTAGGAACAATACAGTATCCTCTTAAAATTTTCAACCCCCTTTTGTTTAATTTGTATATTGGTGTTACATTAAACCCAAGTTTTTTTGAGTAAGTTTCTATTATCCGCAGGATTTTAGGATCGCTATTGTAAATTGCCAAAACTTTTGATCTTGTATATCCCTCGCTTGTAATGAGTCCAAGGAGCGTTAGCAATTCCTTTTTCAGAGATATTTTAGCAGGGATGTTGTTTGGCCAAGATTTGACAAATTTTCGTGCGTTTAAAAAATTAGTTTGACTTCCCGAATTTGTTAATTGTCTCGGAAGAGGAATATACATTCCTACTCGAGTTTTATCCGTTCTGTGTATTTGAATTAAACTATTTTTAAGTACAACAAAGTTATGATCACCTGTAGTTATTATCTCACGACCACTCTTCGTTGTTATTTTGTAAAGATTTTTAGGTGAGAGTTTTCTGGCGGCAATCTGAACATTAGACCAATTACCTTTAAGCTTGTTGTTAAAAGTATATACTTTTATACCTGGATCCAGGACTCCTTCCGATTCATTATCAATTTTATGTAATTTACTTTTTTTAATTAAAGTTTGTATGATTTTCCCTAGCGTATCTAGTTTTATTTGACCCTCTCTGTTTTGGTACAAAACCGGGGTAAAACTATAGGCCGTTTTACCTGCGCCCGAAGTCGCAAAGACCGTCATGTTTGAATTCTCCAAAGAAAACCTGTCAAATATAATAAATGATCCGTTTTGCGAATTTATTCCGTATAAAATCCCCCGGTCTCCCGACAGCTCAGCCGAGGTTAGAGGAAAAGTTGTAGCCAGGGAAGTTGTATCCATGTTTCTAGTAATTGATAGCCTATCCAGCCCAAAAGGAGCGCTAGATAAAAGCCCACTATCCATGTCCAAGGTAGCATGCTTGGCATTTATTAGAAGTGACCCCAAAGTACCTTCGATCTGTTTTGTAATATGATTGAGTTGTTCCAAATCCACCGCCCTTATCATTATGTAAAACCCGAACTCAAAAAAGTGTTCCGCTCCTTTTACAAGCTCTTCCTGAAGAAGCCTTGCGTCTTCGAGCTTTGCTTCAGTGGCCGGATCTATTATTTTACCGCGTTCAAGATCAGTAGCGATTTCCGCTTCCATCTCTGCAACCTTGCGCAACAAATCGTCAAGAACGCCCTTTGCCTCTATGGGATAAATAAAAAAGGAAATGTCTAATGAGCTGTTGAAATTTATAACTTGTTCAAGCCACCCCGGAGATACGAATCTTGGGTACCCGGATACAAAGAGAGCTCTCAAGTAGACATTGTTTATTTTTATAAAATCAAAATCCACCTCGACCCTGTTGGGAGCCAAAACGTCGAGAATATCCATATTTTGGTCCAAGACCGCAGTAACAGGATCCAAAATTTTAGGTTTTGTTTCGATTGCCACTCCTTTTTTAACCGGTTGCGGGGGTAGCTGCGCCGGTTGAGCGCTCTTATCTTGCGTTTTTATTTTTTTAGGTTTGAAAATTGATGCTAAAGCCATTTTAGTCAAATTGAAATATATCACCTTCTTTTATCGGCGGCTCGGGATTATAAACGTTAAAGAAAAGTTGCATTAACTCATCGTTTTTAAGCTGTTTAAATTTGATACCAAGTCTTCCGGCTTGTCTTATTAGATGATCTCTTTTTGGGAAAAGCGATATTTTTGCTTTTCTGATGACATAGGATTTAGGATAGGGAAGACTTGTTCCCACTTTATTCGGCCTTATTGAGCTTGCCATGGATTTGGCGATGCCTAATTCATATTGTGTAAAGGGTATTACGATATAAAACTTCTTGCTTAAAACGTTTTTCTTTTGAATCGCATCTTGAATGAAACCTTTATAATCCTGCATTAAAATTTGGAGTTTAGGATTTTTTACTTTTGTTTCTGCAATATTTAAAAAATTAATATAACTCGAAATATCCTTTTTTTGCGTCCGGACGACTATTTGCACAGGGAAGTTAAAGGAATTTAAAATGCCTGCATAACTTGCAATGACCGCTTGCTGCTCCCTTTCGGATAAAAGTCCAAAGTTTAAAGAGGTAGATTCCATAATAAGCGCCGCACCTCCGTGCCTGTAGATGACGATATCATCCACAATATCCGCCACGGGAATCAGGTCTTGTGTCGTGTCGCTTATAGCCTTGTCGGGTGTTGATATAAACGGAATGGGCATATTTTTATTAAATTCTAATTTCTAATAGTTCGACATGCTCACCATCCCGAGCGAAGTCGAGGGATTTCCAATTTTCAATAATCTCTTCTTCAAATATTTGTATTTTGTGGTTATTTGGCATTATTATATATTTGATTAACCTCACTGACGGAACCACTCTTTGCCCATATAGCTATTGGCGGAATGATTTCTCCCCGCGCTTCAAAAGATTGAGGTATAAAACTGTATCCTTCCTTTTCGGTTATTATCTCATATTTTCCATTTGCCAAGGGAGTAACTATCATAAAGTGTCCAAGCTTATTGGTTTTAAGTGCCCGAACCGCACGGCCGTCACCGTCGCGTATGTCAAGAATCACGCTCTCAAGCATTTTTCCTTCCGAATCTAGAACTTGACCGACCACCACATTGGGCTTGATTGGTGGACTGGGAGGGGCTGCTTCGGCAGAAAATTGTGCAACTTGGGAAGATGCGCTTGCTTGTTTGGCCATTGGAGTAATTAATGAGGCATTACCGTACGAAGCGCTTAGGTCTTGTACAGTTAATATTGGTTTTGCGGTTGGTTTTACATCTTGATGTACTACCTGCGGAGGTGGGGGTTTCGGGATGCTGATTTCTCCGGCTATTATTTGAGGTCTGATAACAGGGACTTGATGTTTCAGGATTGGATTTGGCGGTGTGGTTGTCGAGGCGAATTGCTTGTTAACATTTTTGAGGAATTCTTCCTCTTTTTGTTCAAGTATCGATAATGATATTTCCTCCGGAATGGCAGGGGAAGGATTTATGGGTATGATATCCACCGTCTGGGCGGAGGGTGTTGCTGCTTCTTCATGGGGTTCGGGTTGGAAAAAACTGGGTTTTGCGGGCGAGCGCCTCCATGCATATAAAGTTGGCGAGTAAATTGCTTTCAGAAAAAGAATTATCCACTTAGATAAAGGCCGGTCTTGAAGGGGGAAAAAAGCCAATGCAACTCCCATTAAAAAGGAAAAGAATATTAAAGGCCACTTGATATATGATGCAAAGCTTGACGAGTAAATAAGAAGAGCGATCAAAGCACCCCCTGCAACCTGAAAGAACTGCTTCAGGGTCATATCTCCTACCAGCCTGAACTGGTAGGCTGATATTTGTTGCGGTATCGGATGTTGTTGTTCCATAAACAGAGTTTAAGAGCATGAGGGTGTAAGGGTATAAGTTAATTATCTGATACTCTCAGGCTCTTTTGATAACTATAAAGTAATTTTTTAGTTTCAAGGATTAACATGCTAACTTTTTCAAATTTCATTTTATCAAAATAATTTAACTTAAAAGCGATAAGATAATAAATTTCAAGCTCATTTATCGAACCTTTACTTATATCTAAAAATCTTACTAGTTCTTTTCTTGACGATTTGGAATATCCTTCTACGATATTTGCGACGATAGACAATGATGCTCGTCGCATCTGTGGAACTAACACAAATCGCTCTTCTTTAGGAAAAAGTTTTGTTATTTTGTAAGTTTCAATAACCAAGTCTAAAGATTTCTGGTAAACAAATAGTTTGTTGTAACCATAAACAGCATTTTTATCTGTATAACTCATGCTCTTATACTTTTATACACTTATACTCTAACTCTACCTCGTGAAGCTATAAATTCAACTCCAACCTTTTTTCACAAATTGTGCGTGATATAATTATAATTAATTTATGACTAAATACGAACAAAGACTAAAACAACTGGTAAATATTGTTAAAGAGTTTAACCCGGAGAAAGTTTATGTATACGGTTCATGGGTGTGGGGAAATGCAAAAAGCGATAGCGACATTGATTTAATGATGGTAGTTAAAAAAGGAGTAGATACCTTGAAAATTAGGCAAAAAATTGAATCGAGGCTTTTCAATAGCGGCTATCCATACGACTTAAGCCCAGATATTCATGTAGTAGAGAAGAATATTTTTGAATATCGATTGTCAAAAGGCGATCCTTTTATATCAGATGTAGCTAAAGGTAAGTTGGTATATACTTCATGAAACCGAACGTTAAAGAATTTGCGCTTGAATGGATTAATAAAGCCGAGCAGGATTTATTATGGGCAAAGGCCAGTTTTAGGGATGATTTTTTCTCGGGTGTATGTTTTTTGTGTCAACAAATCGCCGAAAAATCTTTAAAAGGATTTCTATACTCTTACAATATAAGAACAAAAACACACAATTTAACTGAACTTTTAATTGCTTGTGTAAAAGTTGAAAAGGAATTTTGTACTATCGAGAAATATACTTCTAAGCTAAATCCTTACTACCTAGAAACCAGATATCCGGATGTTGGAGATGTCGAAAAGTTTAACAAGAAAGAATACGCTCAAGAAGCTCTTGAAATGGCGGATAAGGTATTGAATTTTGTCAAAGAAAAACTTGTATAGCGTCCTATTTTACCTTTTACCTTTCTGGAAATTATCTTTGTTGTTTGTACTTTATTCTTTGCTCTATAGCTTCAGCGTACAACGTGAAGCTATAAATTCAACTCCATCCTTTTTTCACAATCCTAGCTTTTGTATTAAAAAATGTATGTTGGTGTTAAAATATACATATGCCAGAAGATCTTGAAGGTGGGGGGACACAACCTCCGGATACCGGGAAAGATAAAGACAAGAATAAAAGTGAAGCTTCCTCCGAGGGAAAACCTAATGTACCCGCAGAACAGGCTCCGCAAGAAGCAAGACCCATAGATTATAAGGACATAGGTGCTAGTAAACCGGAGATAGAATTTTTGCAGCCAAAAGAAGAAGACGCCGAAGAAGTGAAATTACTAAAGTCAATATTAGCTGAAAGCATGTTACACAGAATACAAGGAATGCAAGCTCTCGGACAAATGACTATGGTTTTAAATTCTCAGAGAATAGCAATGTATCAATTAGTAGATAAATTTAGCGGCGTAGGTGATGCCAGTGCTGCAGAGGCAATGCAGAAAAAGATCGATGCGACGGAAAAATCGTTGAATGAAAATGCTATCGAGTTTAATGATCTTTTAAATAAGTTATACGGAGCAATCGAAAATGAAAATAAGTTTATTCTTGATAACAGAATGGTGACAGCGGAGTTTTTAGAAACGCTTGAACAATCACAAAATATCCCAGAAAGTTTAAAAAACCCAACACTAGAGAGAATGAGGAAACAACTGTCGGATAGATATCAGCAGGAATACAAAGACACAACAAGGACAGAAACTTTAGAAGGTAGAGAAGTAAAAACAGGACAAGTGGATGGAAGAGATTGGAATGAAACGAACCCGGTCTATCAAACAATGGTCAGAGATTGGTTGAGAGAGCACTTAATTAATATGGAGTCAAAAGAATTGGCATTTGAAGAACAGCCTGACGTTTACAGATACTTATCGCTCTACGCGAATAATTTTGCGCTTACCGAAGGCACCCGCGATTACGGTGAAGAACTCGTAGATATGCTTGAGAAGCGGAGAATTTTACATCGATTGAAAAGAGTGGAAAGTTTTTCTCCTCCAGATGTGGTATTGGCAGAATTAGGGAAAATAAATACTTCTACACTAGCTGATTTTTTCAGGGACGAGATTGTTAAATCATACGTATATGACGAGAAGGGCGATAGAGTAATTGATAAGAAAACTGGTGAGTATAAATTAGAAAATCATGTTGCGTTAGAATTGAAAAATTATGAAAGAATGATGAGGATTATCAGGGAAAAGAAAATTAAATACAGACGTCTATATTTGGCAAAGGAAGAAGACTATAAAAAGACACATAATTTAAAGAAATTAAGCCCGCTACAAAAAAAAGAAATGACAGATGAACTTAAAGATTTAGGAGATGAAATCAAAACCAAGCAACAATACCTCATTGATTACTATAGATACGGAGGTTCCGTTTATGACGAGGGTCTTAATGGTTCTTATATCGGAAATGAAGGGAAATGGAATGAGGCGGATACAACAAAGGGCGTGAAAAGCAACGACAATGAGAACGGATTTTTTTATAAGTTAGGTGAATTGGTAACTGATGCGGATGGAAACCGGGTCTACAGAAAAAAAATTAACGGAAAGAATATTGAGATAATTAAAGATAAAGATGGAAACCCTGTTCCAGTAGGGAGTTATTCTCAGTCCGAATTAATTAGTAATTTTATAAAAAAAGAAAACAAAAAAGTGGGAGACAAAAAAGAAAGAATGTACAGAGACAGATTGTGGGCAAGAAAATATGCAGGCGGTCTTTCAAGTGTGTTGTTCCGCGTCAGCCGTGAAGCACAATTGAACGGAACGGTTGATTTTTATGCAGATAGAATTTTGAATTTTGGCGAGGCTCTTTCGAATAATTTCTTGATGAGAAATTCAAAAGAATTTTTTGATCCCACTCGAGGATCATATAAGGAGGATCTTCTTAGTCTTGAGTATGTAGACATTATGACTTCGTATTTAGATTCGGCGACGGATGATCAGTTGGAAAAAGTTGGTATTAAAAATAAAAAATTGAAAGATCATAACGGAAGCTTTTTGAGCCTTGAAAATTTAGATTGGGGAAGTGAAAAATTGTGGGACGAGTTAATCATAAATGGACTGAATTCTAAAGAAGGTCAGCCGGCTATAAGGGGAACTTATTTTAAAGAAGCTGACGATGCAAGAAAATTCATGTGGGGTCCGGATAGTTATACTCATAGAATGACCACCGATGGTATGGCTAAAATAGAAACCCTTGGGACTTATATGGGAACTGGGCCATATAAAGATGAAAATGGAAATTTTGGTTATGAAATAAGAGGAACCGGGAAAAAGGTAAATGTATCACAACTGGAAGCCTGGCAGATAGATAAGTATGACAGGTCTTTAGAATGGTTAAAATCTGATGAAGCAGAGAACTGGTTAGGAAATCCTCTCACGGGTTATGCCCGTACGGCAGAGATTAGAAAATGGATAAATACTTTAGTGAGAAACGGAATGATAGATGGGGAAACAAGAAGTATTTTACTGACAAAGCACCTAGGGACGAGTAATAGGTTTATATTAGATAGAATGGTTGAGATAAGTGTCCTCTGGAATGATTTTAAGCAGAACAGGGGGGCTATGATGGGGCAAGGATTTGTCGAGTTTCTTAAGAGAGCGTTTGGGTATACTTTTGGCGATGAGCTAAGATAAAGCTGGTTAGCCACCCCTAATAGATCTTAGTGCTTGACCGAACTTACCTTCTGAAATTGCAGTGTAAATATTTGTTCCTCTAGCTTTTGACCAGGCTTCTCTGGTTGCGGCGACTTGTGAACCAAATGGTGACCAGGCAACACCAGCGGCTGCGGTTATTGGTGCACCAATTGCTGCTCCATAAGCAAACGGTCTACCGGAAACAGCACTCTTGATTATGCTTGCAACATTCGGGATAAGTGTAACTATAACAAGGCTTGCAAAAAGCCAGATCAGTCTTAAATCGCTACTGATCATTACATAAGGAGGCGCCCATCCAGAACCCCCCATGGCATCACGGATTGGCTGAAAAGGTATAAGACCCACAATTTCATCTGTCAACAATGCATCAGGAAATGCTGATGCGAGAAATAAAAATGCTAACGCAAACATGGTACCTACTGCAGGATAAACAGTTAAGTTTCCAAGCATTGCTTTTAACCAGCCCCCAATTCCTCCCATACCTATTGCACCACCGAGAATATACAAAGGACCTGCGGCAATAAGTAGAAGCAGCATCACAAAAGACTTTACGAGAACCCACATTATTTTAATAAATACGATAAGCAATACTATTATGGCGATAATAAATATGATCATCCAAATGAATGACATGACAAAACCACCCCCGAAAAGTTGTTCAAGAAGCGTGAGAAGATCCTGAAAGGCGGCTCCACCTGCTGATCCAAAAAGAAGAAGATAAACAACCATCAATCCAAATACACCCAAGGGAAACCCACCCGATATTGCAGCATACATGCCTTGCCAGTCTTCTCGGAAAAGTTCCGATTGTTGCAGTATGGCGGCGATGAGGCCTATGACTACATACATAAAATCTATCAAAAAGCCGGCAATTGCATAAGAGAAAGTTATAAGAATAAGTGCAATTATAAGTCTGGGTAAAGCAGATTGAACGGAAATTACTGTTTGAGGAGACAATTTAACCCTAAACATGATCATAAATGCCATAATAATCATTGCTAAAATTAGCAGGAAATATGTAAGATTTCTGACAGCAGTCCACAAAATACGGACTCCCGAAGCGGCGCCAAAACCAACCCCAACCTGAGCCTTTGCCTGGGGTACTATATGCAGATTGGTTAGTTTTTCGCGTACATAACCAAAACCTGAAAAGCTTTGCTTACCGGAAACAATTTCTATAATTGGATTTTTTGACTGGGCGAGAACTTGATCTTGATAGACATTTTCATATGTCAACCACTTTAAAAGTATCTCTGCGATTAGGGGAGCACAGTCTTCTAAAGATAAAGGATGAGTAAGAATACAATATGTAATTGTGGTTGGTCCGACAAGGTGGTTGTAGATAAATGCAATTAGCCCATAGATAACCCATTCAACTTGGGCGGCGGTATATCTTTCACCGAAAATCTCTTCCTGATTATCGGGGTTGTAAACCCTTTCATACCAGTCAGGATAATCCTGCAGATACCAAGCTTGTGCGTTTGCCTTTGGGGTAAAGTAAGCTGCATGCGAAACAAACATAAAAGTAACCAGAAGAAGTGATATAAGAAGTTTTTTAAACATATTATGCAATTAATAATAGCATACTTTCAGGAATCGATTGCAATATTTAATTACAAGCCCCGCTGCACGAACCGTAAATAGCTAACATGTTGCAAAAATGATCCGGAATACAAAGTCCTGTGTGGAAACGCATAGCAGTAACTACATCTTCGCAAGGCCAGGCGCTCTTAGTACACGATTTGGAACCTTTAATACTGCCGGTGTTGTATTTATAACCTACGCAGGAAGTGCTTTTATCTCCCGATATCGAATAGTTGGGTATTCCATATCGATACTGAGCTAATTTTTCCGCCATGCGCATGGTTGCCTCATAGAAATTGCACGGGTTATAACCGTGCGGACATTGCTGGTATGGTCCAAAGGCTCCATCAGCCGTTCCTATACAGAAATCACCCTGACCAGAATCAAAGTTGCAAGGTGGGTGGAACCTTTCGGGATTACAATTTTTAAACTCGCAAAGTATGGCATTTTCTATGGTTTCTTCGGTGTATTCTCCACCCACTTCGCCATAACAACTTGTATTAATAACTCTGTTTTCAAATCCGCCTTCGGCATACATAATGCCCGCAATTAACGCCGGAGGTACTCCATACTGTGCTCCGGCCGCCTCAAATACTTTTTTCATTAAAGGCGGGACACTCGCGTCACCTATTTGCGAATAGGGGAGAGTGCAGGAGCCGTTTGTGGGTAATGGTGGAATTTTTTCGAACGGACATTCCAAGGGTGGTATATCCTTGGGAGGCTCTCCGGACTTGCATGGAGCACCAAAACCCCATGGCCTTATCAGGCTTTGAGTACATTTCAAGAAATATTCGTGGATTCCGCCAATATACGGAAAATAAATTTCCGGATTGGTGCGTCCCGAGCCGGGAGGGCCCGGGGAAACAGATACTCCGGTCGCTCTGAATATAACACTAGTAGCCGCCGGAATTGCCCAAAGATTTCTTATCGGGCGACCCTCGACGTCCTCGATTTGCGGAAAAATTCTTCTGAACACTCCGGCAGGACCTGCGACGAGCTTGGCCCAGACTTCTCTTGCAAGAGGAGTTTTTGTTTGAGTTGCGAAGGACACGTATACTTCGCGGTCACACGTTTGAACAAGGTTAATTACTTCGGTTTCTCTCGTACAACCACTTGCGCACTTGAATCCTGACGGGCAGAGGCCACTTGGAAATGTATATTCATCACTACACGACCAACTTCTCGGAAAGCACCTTGTATGATAAAAAGCACTGCAGGTTACTCCTGAGGGAAAATTTCCACAATTTGCTCCGCAGGTATAACCACTTGGACAGTCTACCTGTCCGTAATCGGGATCACAGTAATCATACCCCGTGTAACAATCTGCTTCGCCTCCGGAAAGCCTACGGCATAAGTTACCGGGAATATTCGGATCCCGTATTGCGAAGGTACAATATACCTGGGCCGTGTATGTTACGGTTGCCGTCAATTCACCGGCGAACAGATTGTCCCCGGGGTTTGAACGAACCTCTCTTAAATCACAGTAAAGGTCAGTCGGTATTGCTGCTGCGTAAGGTTCCGCGTCAAGATCAGCCTCTTCGGGGGAGAAAATTTGTTGGAAGATGTCAGCCAATTCGTATGATTCCTGCATGTGCGCAAAGAAAAGATCAGCCGGAACTTGGTCGGTTATTTCTGAGTAGACGATCACAAAGTCCTCAAATGTTGAAGGTTGAATTTCGTAGGAAACGATTTCGAAAAGACCCCTCCTGTCTTCTGTTGAAGAGAATGGCACATAGGTAAAAAGTTTGGTAATAAATCGTAAACCAATATTTTCGAGAAAAGTTAGACGTATAGGGGTAATATAATAGAAAATTGGTGGATAACATCTGATTCTTGCGCTTGGCAAGAAAACACAACCGGCAATCTGGTTGTGTCTTATTTTGGCGAGTACTAAAGGATTGACAGATCTACGTGCATCCCGAATTTCATCCTCTCTTATATCTTCCTGGGACTCGAAAGGCAGCAGTCTTTTCAGCGGACCGGAAAAATCAATTACTTTTCTTTCTCCCTCTTCCGTATTCATATTCGGAGGATTGTATTCGGCGCGTCCTATTACCCCGTTTAAATACCAGCTCACATATTCATTTACCTTTAAAGGATCGTCCAAACGTCCTTTGGTTGGATCTTCGGGATCTTGGTTTTGACTGTTGATTACAAGTTCAGTATTACCCATAATCGGCAAGTACGCTCCTTCCAGATCCACCGCCAGGTCCCTTACTCTGGTTATATTGAACGCGCAATATTCGGTTCCGTCGCCGTTATTGATGCACTGTGCTTCACAATCCGCGTTAGATCCGCAATTTACTTCCGGATCTGGTATACAGGGAGGGGGTCTTCTGACACAAACATTGTTTTGTGCACAATACGTGCAAGTGTTAGCGAAACCCGGCCGTGTTGGTTTTGTCGGATAAATCGGTTGACCGTCAGGAAATAGGGTGTAAATAAAAGAAATAAAATCGGTCCCGAATATTTTATGAATACTAAAAGGATCGGTTAAAAAAAGATCGTTTCCACACATTAAGGCAACATCTTCGACATTTGGATTGCACGGACTTGCCTGATAAGGCCGCAATGAATGGAATTCGGGAGTTCTAATCTGATTACAAGGAACTGGCGGTTCGGGGAATGGAGATATTACAATCGGAGGAACAGGCGTTGGCGGGGGAGCGGTTGGAATGGGTGTGGGATCGGGATCATCATCGACACATTTACATTGATCAGGCTCGACCTTTCGACAAACCCTGCCACCGGAACATGATTCGTCAGAACAATTAGGAAATTTATCGTCCGTGCACTGTGCCTTTATTTCAGTAGGCAGAGTAATAAATAAAAAAATGTAAAACAGTAAAGAAACGAAAAAACCAACAAAAACCGCCTTTTTTTTGGACAGAGTCATTTTATGTCATCTAAATATTCTAAAATTAAGAATTCCGATTGCTCCGGTAAATGAACTAATAAAAGCGATTATCAGGTAAGATAATACGACAAGAATCAAACCTGCAATAGCATAAGTTAACGTGCTCCAAGCAGAAGAAACCTTTTTAGGGTCTCCTCCCGCGGTCATGAATTGATAACCCCCCCACAAAAGCATTATAAAAAGTGCAATTCCTGCAATACTAAGAGCAGAAGCTAAAACGTTTTGGAAAAGTCCTTCCAAACCTTGTAATGTAGCAACACCGTTATTAGTGTTTATTTCAGCCTGAGCTAAATAAGAAGAGTCCATAATACTTTTTAGTGTAAAGGAGAAAACATAACGAAGCAAGAAGTCTTTAAGATGCGTACCCTCCTATTCTTAGCACTCGGCTCAAACACGGGACGTCAAACGTCCCAGTCACGTTCGACGTGACGCCTCGTGCCGCGAATTTAGGAGGGTTGTTGACTCTTTTATTTTTTAAGGACAACAAAAACCCCGCTATGCGGGGTTAACTATCTCCACCTTTTCTAACTTAATTTCCGTTAGCTTTTGGAATATTTAGCGAAATTATATCTATATTAAAGAATATTTGAATAAGGTTGATTATTGCCCAAGCTGCAAATACTATAACTAATCCGATAAGAGCAGCCGTAATTTGGTTTCGAGCAGCCTCTGTTTGTCCTTTGTCTCCGCCGGAAGTAATGTACCTGATGCCTCCCCAGACAAGCATGAAAAAGAAGACCAAAGCCGCAACTATCAAAACTAAAATGACGAAAGCCGAAATAAGTCCTGCAATTGTTATTGAGTTTAGACTTGAAAACTGCCCACCCGCACCAAGGTTAATAGTATTTTGGGCGAGTACTGTTGATAAAAAAGTTATCATGTTTCGATAAATTTATTATGACGATAAGCAAAGTTGTTTGTCAAGGGGGGAATTTAGGTTCAAATTTAAAAATTAAAGTTAAATTGGACAAGGGGGTATTGGACAATTCCATGAACTTCCACTACACACCGCTGTACATCCGGAAGCGCATACTGGTTGGGGTGGAGCACATCCACCCGTACCTCCAATTATTTTTAACTGATCCAGGTCAAAATAAGTTATGTTGAAACCGAAAAATATTTCCAAGAGGTTAATTATTCCAAAAAGAGCAATAAGTAGTACTACCCCGATTAACGCTGTAGTCAAGGTGTCTTTTGCCGCTTGGGTTGCTCCTTTATCACCGCCTGAAGTGATGTAACGGATGCCGCCGTAAAGAAAGTAAAAGGTAAAAGCAACGAAGCCAACAACCAATAGCATCGAAACAATTGCGGGTATTAAAAGAGAAAGAAACTGGGCACCCGAAAGGTTTCGCAAGTTGGCTGGGAGAATAGGATTTATGATTCTTTGGGTTAGGTATTTTTGTATCATAGTCTGATCCTTTGTATCATTGCGCCAAAGTTCAAAATGTCGGGAATACCGATTATATTGGCTATCAGGTCCATGACGAACATGGCTGCTACAGTTACTACCATGCCGATAATACCCATCGTAATTTTCCTTTGGGCAATTTGAAGAGCTTGCTTATCCCCTCCAGCGCCTATTATTCCTATGGCTCCGGTAATCAGGACAAACATAAAATATATCGCCCCGATTAACGTGAGAAAACCAATGGTAACGGATATAACCCGTGCCATAATTGAAACTCCACCGCCAGGATTATTTTCTAATCCAATTTCGCCTATGCCGGTTATAGGAGTTCCGATTGGCACCTGTTGCACCTGTGCTAAATAATTATGCATTATGGCGTGTATATCTTAAATTGTAATAACGCTCTGGGATTATTAAAAAGTATAGACCCGATCACTCCGGCAATAACAAAAGCTCCGGCAACTACAATGAGTCCCAGAATAGTTTGCCAGATTTTTGCAGTCGCGTCCTGTATTCTTTTTGGGTCTCCACCTGCCGATATATAAGCATATCCTGCCAATATGAAATTAAACACAGAATATATTCCTGCAATAACAATAAGTGTTCTTAATAAAATTGTGATAATTATAGGAATGCCGGTGATTCCTCCGCCTCCAAGTCCTGACAAGCCGAATGGAGGACTTACCGTTCCGAAATTCTGAGCTAGTTTTTCCATATGTTATCCCAGCACATTAATTTTAAATGCAGCTTCCAAAACCCTTACTACCAAAAATGCCGATAGAATTATTATAAACCCAATTACGGCAGTTGTAATGATTTGTTGGGCTCTTTGGAATTTTTGGCTATCGCCCCCTGCAGTTATCATATTAAAACCGGCAATAAGAATTAATATTAAAAATATGGTTCCGGCAATAGCTATTGCATTATTTAAAAGGATAGATACTAATCGCCCCGTATTTGTCAGTGTGCGTAAAAAGTGGGTGCCGCCGAAAAAAGTACTCCCTAGATCGAATACTAATTTATTCATATATATTTTTAACCAAAGATACCAATTATTTGCTTGATATTTAGAATTCTTCCGATAGTTCTTACTAAAAGAAATGAAGTTAACATGATAACAAAGCCGATTACTGCGTAAAGTATTCTTTGATTTCCGGAGGCTACCTTTTTGGGATCTCCTTGGGAAGTCAAAATTTCGTAACCCCCTAAAACGAGAAGAAATAAAAGTATAAAGCTCACAATACGGAAAATATATGGAAGAAGCGTGGTTATAATTTCTCCGATATTTTTTCCTGCCAATTTTGGAAGCGTTACCTGAATTAATGATGAAAAATCTATTGGTGGTTGCATATACTATTGGCCAAATCCCGGAATATTTAATATTTCTATGCCAATAAATTGCAGAATAAAAGTGCCGAAAAGAAGTAATACCAGCCCCATTATGGCAGCTGTTAAGAGTTCTTTCCCGGCCTGAATTTTTTGCGGACTTCCACCCGAGGTAATAACCAAAAATCCGCCATAGATTATAAGGAGAAGCGCAATGCCTCCGGCAATTCCTGCTCCCCAAGTGAGAAGAAATTTGATGAAAGCGTTTGTACTTTCAACCGGAATACAACCGATTGCGGTATAGATTCTGGCACTACCTACTTTGGGCGTATCAATTGGTTTAGGAGGATTGCCCTCATCGCAAAAAACAACAGGCAATTTTACATTTGAAGGACTGGTTTTGTAAGGCTGGCAACTAAGACCCTTTCCAGGTCCGCTTCCTCTACAGTAAGCACATTCGGAGCCGCAATCGGCGTGGTCAAGACAGCTTTCGCCACAAGCCTTTGTACCGGGAGGATTTGTATTGACTAAACATGTACACCAACTAGGTCCTCTACCGCCTCCGCTGGTCATATATAACTTACATGGGCTTTTACATCCACCTTTTGCATAAATATCGCCACACTGCATCTGCGGAGATGGGCAATCTACTCCAGGCGGGATATCAGGATTAGGAACGCAACAGTTACCCAGTCCACCGTCCATTGCGCAGGGTTTCCACGTCCCCTCTCTTTTTTCGCTACAAAAGAATGGGTCGGGTGCGGTTACACAGAAATTACCACTACTGCATTTAGGGATACAACAAACCTGTGGTACGTTACCAAATTTACCGGCCGAAACTACTGGACAATCCTCTTTTCCTATTGAATCTGAACTGGAAACACAGTCAACACTACAGGTTCCACCTAAAGCTCTACATTGCTCTCCGGCCGCGTTAATTTTTTGAGGATTGAGTAGAATTACTCCCAATATAAGAATAGTCAATAAAAGTAACCTTTTCATTAATTTTAGTGTAGCATACATTTTCTAATGATTGGAAGATTTATTTAGTCTGCAGGTTATGTGTGAATTGGACTGGTATAATTAGAAAATGTTAAGAATCAAAAGTCATAAGTTAAAAGTATTAATTTTTATTTTCTTACTTCTTACATCTTACTTCTTACATCTTAAATCTATATCCGCCGAGCCTAATTGTGACTCTCCCGGTCCTGGGGATGTTGATTTTTGTCTGGCCAGGATTGAAGAGGAAGTTAATGCTTTAAAGCCCGCTCAGGAATACAACAAAAAAGAACTGGCTAATTTAAAGAGCCAAATCACTTCTCTTGAGAAAAAAATTGTGGGTTTGTCGAACCAATTGACAGTCGTCGAAAAGGACATTAAAGGCCGGGAAGAAGATCTGGCTTATGCCGAGGAGGTATTTGTCGAAAAAACGAAAAACCACTACATTTTCATCCGGCTTTTTGACCCACTATTACCCTTTTTATCATCAGAAGATGCTTCAGGATTTTTGAAAGAGGTGACGTTCAGGCAAAAAGCTGCCGGTCAGGATATAAAAACAATGGAAGGGTATGGTCAAGACCTATTTACCCTCAAGAAGGATAAAGAGAATCTTGAGAAAAATAAAGTGAGTCTATCTTCTTTAAAAACACAGGTTAACTCACGAGCAAAATTTTTAGCGGGAGAAGTTGAAAAGACCGAAAAATATCTGGCTACTTTGTCAGCTAAGCAGGAAGAATTGATTGCCCTGAAAGCCGGTGGATTTCAAACGTCTGTGGGTGATACCCCATCAACATTGGAACCCTGCTCCGGACCACCGGGCTCTTCCAATTTCTGTGACCCGGGCTTTAAACCGGCATTCGCTGGTTTTTCCTTTGGGGCACCCCACCGGACCGGAATGAGTCAATATGGAGCGTATGGAAGAAGCAAGTCCGGTCAATCAGCCGAGCAGATCTTGTCTGCTTATTATCAAGGTGCCGAGCTTAATAAAGGTTTTTCCGTTTCCGATACGATTGGTGTTTCGGGAATTGGCAGGATTTCACTTGAGGACAATTATCTTTTAGGAATATATGAGGTACCGGAATCATGGGGAGATAACGGCGGATTCGAAGCGCTTAAAGCTCAGGCTGTGGCTGCCCGTTCTTATGCACTGGCGGTTACCGGTAATGGAAGCGGTACTATTTGCCCGACTGAAGCCTGTCAGGTTTACAAACCGCAATTGAAAAGCGGCAAATGGGCAGAGGCAGTCCGAGCAACAAGAGGTTGGGTATTGACCCGCGGCGGTAATCCAGCAGCCGCCTATTATGCCTCAACAGCCGGTGGATTTACTATTAGCCAGTGGGGCTGGACCGGAATAAAAGATACTCAAGGAGATTGGCCGAGTACGGCTTATGAAAAAATTGCCGGTTCTCCGTGGTTCTATAAAGCATGGTATAGGACCCGAAGCGGTTCAACTTGCGGGAAAAGCAATCCTTGGTTGACCGGCGAAGAGATGGCAGATATTGTGAACGCTTGGCAGGTAGTTTATAAAGGCGGAGGGGATGCCTCAAGAGTAACCCCTGTTGACACAAGCTGTTGGGGAGGAAACCCTTACTCTAAAAGCGAGTTATCCTCAATTGGTGGTTACAATAGCGTATCGGGAGTGTCGGTGGTTTATTCTAACGGAGGTTCTACCCAATCTGTAACACTGCAGACAAATAAAAGCTCAGTTACCATTGGCGGTGAGGAGTTTAAAAAAGCCTTCAATCTTCGTGCTCCCGGTTACATTGGCCTCAAAAGTTCGCTTTTTAATATAGAAAAACTCTAATTGGTGATATAATTTGGGTTGAGATGCCTGATATTTTTGACTCAAATAAAAATAGCCTGAATTTAGCGAAAAGTGACAGTGAAATATCTAAAGTCATACCTTTAAAAAACGTCCGGCTGGATAAAATAAAGAGTTTAAAAACTCCCGAGGATATGGATAGGCATTCTCTTCCCGGGCATACTCATAATCCCCTGGCAGCTTTTGGGTATTATCCAGACAGCGTAAAGTTTATTAATGAAGATCCGGGGGAGAAAATCGTTTTGATTTTGCGAAAACATCCGATTACCAATTTGAGTTGGATTGGAATTGCATTTCTGATGTTTATAACCCCCGCTTTCTTCTCAGTTCTTTCGCCTATTAGTGTGCTTCCGGGAGAATTTCAAATTGTTTTAGCCTTGGTATGGTATTTGATAACATCGGCGTTTATTTTGGAAGAGTTTTTGAGTTGGTTTTTCCATGTAAACATAGTTACCGATGAGAGGATAGTTGAAGTTGACTTTATTAACCTTCTTTATCGCGAGATAACTGACGCTAACATTGATCAGATACAGGATGTTACTGTCGAGGTGAGTGGTGGTCCAAGAACTTTTTTTAGATTTGGTGATGTAATCATTCAAACCGCCGCGCAGGTACCGAAAATCACCTTTGAAGCAGTACCTAATCCCGACACGGTAGCGAGAGTATTAAGAGATTTGCGCATAGAAGAAGAACAAGAAAAGCTGGAAGGAAGGATTCGCTAATGGAAAATTTTGTAAACCTGGAAAATTCCCTTTTGTTGGTAGTGAAAATTGGGGTGATTTTTTTCCTGCTTCTATACATCGTTTTTGCAGGAGTTGTGATCCGCCAAGTTCGGGTGATGACAGAGACCTTGAGTGTCGGATTTGAAAAACCGGTAAAATTTATTGCTTTTATCCACTTTATATTCTCTTTGGTTGTATTTGTTTTGGCACTTTTCATTTTGTGAGAATATGATCTTTAAGTTATTGTCCGCAAAATTAACCGGTAATCCGGATACGACCGGGTGGTCTCAAGCTTACGAATATCAATCAGATGACAGCGAAAAATTAAAAGCAAGAGGACATCTCTTCGCGGTTATTGCTACAAACGCAAACGTAGAAGGATTGGATAGCGTTATTGCAGGAAGAGAGATTTTATCGCGTATTCATGAGGAATATTTCGGAGAACTGAAAGATCCGGTTTTGAAACGCCTAAAAAGTTCCGCCAACAAAGTAATGCAAGAGTTCTCTTCGTGGGAGGATGTAGAGATAGGTCTTGCTGTTATACAAGATGACACGTTATATGTAGTTGTTGGCGGAGGCGCGGCTTCTTTTATTTTACGTGACGGTGAGTTGATACTATTAGTAGCCAGCATTAAAGAAGGCGTGTTTTCAGTTTCCGGATACCCCAAGGTAGATGACGTTATTATCCTGGGAACCGGATCGTTTTTTAAATGTTTTAATTCAGGCATAATAAAAGGTGCCTTAGGAGGCAAGAATCCTTCCGAAGCCATGGAATCACTTGCGCCTACCTTGCATTCAACGCCGGATTCAGGAAATGTGGGTGCGATGGTTTTCAAATTCCAAAAAAGTAGCGACGATTCAGTAAAAGACGAGGAAGAGTGGAAAGCGACAGCACCGGACAAAAACGGTTTTGGGGGAAATAGAACTTCCGGAATTAAACTTCTTACTTTACTGCCGGATTTATTGTCTAAATTGAAACCACCCGATGTATATATAAAAAGCGAACCGGCTAAAATTCTACCTGGGAGTAAAATGTCAGCAAGCGTAGGTCTTGCATTAATTGTCATCCTTTCTTTGAGCATCTATTTTGGAATACAAAAAAAATCAGATATTGACATAAAGGCAAGGTATATTGAGAAATTATCGATCGCAAAGCATCAAGTCGAAGAAGCGGAACAAATTTATCCTCTGAATTCATCACGGGCTCGTAGCCTTTTGACAGAAGCACGAGGAAGTGTTCTGGCGTTAAAAAGCGAAAATATTCAGGATCCGGAGATAGATTTACTGCAAAAAAGAGTAGAAGAAAATGAAAAAATAATTTTGGGCGAATACGCAACCGAAGTGGGGCCTTTTATAGATCTATCGTTACTAAGCGAGGGTTTTGTTGGAGATCTGATGACTTCCTCCCAAGATGAAATTTATATTTTGGATTCCAAGGGGGTAAAGCTCGTATCAATAAATATAGAGACCGAAAGAAGTGAAATAGTTGCAGGACCGGCAAAAATCGGTGGGACTTATAACCTGAGCGCTTATGCAGATAATGTGTACGTAGCTAAAAATGATGGGATTTTTGAAATCAATTCAGGGAAAAAAGAGATCGATGATAATTGGGAAGGAAAAGTTTTTATATCTTCTTATGCGGGAAATATCTATGTTATAGATAAAGATTCTTCAAGAATACTTCGATATTCAAGGTTAGACACAGGATTTTCGTCAGAATATGAATGGTTGGCTCAAGATGTTATACCGAATTTAACTACAACAACCAAAGTTGTTATTGACGGTTCAATTTGGATTTTAGTTGAGGGCGGCATATTAAAATTCACTCACGGCAATCCTCAACCATTCGAACTCTCGAACATCTTTCCCGAGGTTACCAAACCCAAATCCATCTACACGAGTGAAGAGCTGGACGATCTTTATATTTTGGAACAGGATAAAAAACGTGTGGTTGTTGTCACAAAGATAGGCGAATACAAAGAACAGTATCTATCCGAAAAACTAAGAAACGCCACTGATTTGGTGGTATCGGAGAAAGATAAGAAGATAATTTTACTAATTGAAGGAAAGTTATTTGCCATTAATATGAATCGTTAATAATTATGCAGATCTTAAATAGGAAAGCCAAGTTTAATTATTTTCTTTACGAAAGGTTGGAAGCAGGAATCTCCCTTCTGGGCGGAGAAGCTAGAGCTGTAAGGAGTGGGAAAGTTGACCTTTCTCAATCATATGTGAAATTAATCGACAACCAGGCATTTCTGGTAAACGCAAACATTCCTATTGAGGGCAAGAAAGATTATGAATCCACCAGAAGCCGCAAGCTACTTTTACATAAAGATCAAATTGTTTCATTGAAGACAAAAATCAAAAGTAAAAGGTTGACTGTCGTGCCTGTCAGGATGTATAATAAAGGCCGTTTATTGAAAGTGGAAATAGCTCTGGCCAAATCCAAGAGAAAGTTCGAGAAAAAGGAAGCGATTAAGAGAAAAGATATCGAGCGAGAAATTGAGGAAGAGTTTAAGAATTCAGTTTAAGTCTAAGAGCTTTTCTTAAACTTGAACTTATACTTAAACTGTTTGGGGGGCGTCAAGGTTTCGACGGAGAATGTACTTTAAAATCTGCAAGCCGAGTTTGACTCATACTCGTTAAACAAAAGTCAAAAAAAATAATTGCTAAACCCAATTATGAGTACGCTTACGCTTAAACTCGTAAGCTGTCTACCTTGTGTGTTTTCTGACCGCTGAGGATAGGCATAAACCAGTCAGGATGCGGTAAGTGCGATAGGCTTTACGCATTTGCCTAAGACTTAAAGCTACTCTTTCAGCTGTTTTGCTGGTTTTTGTAAGTTGAAAGTATATTAAAAACCCCAGCCATAGGCTGGTCGTCCTTTGGACGAGGCTAAGCTTGTAGAAGATTTTAAAAATATTTTTCGGACGCGGGTTCGATTCCCGCCGCCTCCACCCCGTCAAACGGGGTTGGCTCGTTCGACGAGCCACCCAATGAATATATTTTATAAGGAAGGCGACGTCAGACGTCGCCTTTTTGTATTTGATAATATTTAACTATAAATAATGGATCGTTATTATGTATATATACTCCTTGGGTCAGACTCGAAACTTTATATAGGATATACCACAAACTTAAAGAAAAGATTACAAGTACATGCAAAAGGGAAGGTAACATCAACAAAAAGGAGAAGATATTTAAAGCTCATTCACTACGAATACTTCATTAACAGGATAGATGCAAAATCAAGAGAAGTATTTTTAAAAAGTGGAGCAGGACATAATCAGTTAAGGAAGTTTTTAAAAAATACTCTTTAAATTATGACTTTAATTGACCTACTTTTCCCTAAGGAATGCCTTGGATGCAAGCGTCCGGGTAGCTATATTTGTTCATCGTGTATTAACAAACTTTCTTCAATTAAATTGCTATGTCCAGAATGTCAAAAACCTGCAGTTGACGGAATTACTCATATAAGATGCAAAAAAAAGTTAGGGATGGATGCTCTGGTTAATCTTTGGCCTTATCAAGGAGTAATTAGACAAGCAGTAATTAAGCTTAAATATAAATTTGTCGGGGAAGTTGCAGAGGAACTGTCCGAGTTGGCATGCAAAAGAATAGATAGCGATTTAGCATTATTTCCTAAAAATGCAACCCTTATCCCCGTACCTTTATATTGGTTGAGAGAAAACTTTAGAGGATTTAATCAGTCTGAAAAAATCGGTAAAATTCTTGCCAAGAAAATGGGTTGGAATTTTGTACCAGACCTATTGGTACGTAGAAAATTAAGACAACCTCAGACCCAACTGACTGCAGAAAAAAGGAAAGAAAATGTAAAGGGAGTTTTTTCCCTAAATCCTAACCACCAAGCACTTCAGCCAAAGGCTGATCGTCCTCTGGACGAAACTACTAACCACATCCTCTTCGATGATGTTTATACAACTGGCTCAACCTTGAAAGAAGCGACGAGGGTTTTAAAGAGAAACGGAGCAGGACAGGTTTGGGGTTTAACAATTGCAAAATAGTGAGCGACACGTCAAACGTGTCAGCCGTGTTGGACGCGGCGGTGGGAGAGGGATTTGAACCCCCGTGAACCTTACGGCTCGCATGGTTTTCGAAACCAGCCTGTTAGACCTCTCCAGCATCCCACCTCGATGTGCCCCCGACCAGAATCGAACTGGTATCGCTGGTTCCGCAAACCAGTACTCTATCCGTTGAGCTACAAGGGCAACGTCCCAGCCGCTATATCCGATTAAGTTACGGATGCAGAAATATATGAAGTATATTTTAACAAAATTACTTTAAAAATCCTAAGAAATATGCAATTAAGAACTTTCTGACTTGAGGATTTTTTCAGAGATCCAGTTCGAAGCTTTATCTATATTTGTGGAAGGCGATTCTTCCTGAGGAATATATTTAGATAAAACCTGACTTAATTTATCTTTATCTTTAGAACTTATTACCAATTCAAGTCTACCCGGGATCAGGGTTGTTTCAAAGATTATTAGATCATGTCCTAATCTTTTACTAAACCAAAACCTATATAACATTTGCCAATCATTTAATCTTCCGGCAATTTTTACCCCCTTGTTTGTAATTGAATATTCAATAATCGGGGGCTCAACGGTTGAAAGAATATAAAAAAGAAAAAGAATGGCAACTAGTAGTATAACGGGCATTGCACCTTCTGCTATATAAATTATCAATCCGAAAATGGCTGCGATCGCAAATATTCTAACCCAGAATGCTTTTTGTCTTTTTTGAAAAGGTCTCTCCAACGCTTTCCAGGAAAAGAGTAATTTTTCTGGTTCAAGTTTCTTTTGGGCTTGGGATTGAATTGGTGGTTCTGAACCACTTTTATTTATGGAAGGATTACCGGCTTGATTATCTGAAGCGTTTTCTTTGGGCATAGTTACTTTCTACAATCATTATACACAACTGTCCAGTATCTTACCATCTCATCCTTTGATATAATTGCGACATTGGAGGTGTCGCATAGTTGGTCCAGTGCGCCGTCCTGCTAAGACGGAGTGCCGTAAGGTACACGTGGGTTCGAATCCCACCACCTCCGCCGATGTATTTTTAAGTAATAACTTATATGAATAAGAACTTTGTTCTCATATCATGTGCGTGTGTATTTAACGAAAAACACGGCAAGCAAAAATGGTTTTTGGTCAAGCTTGACGAAGATAAATGGGAAATACCAAAAATGGTAGTGAGGAAAGGTGAATCTTCGGTAAGGGCGGGACTGCGAATGATGACAGAAAAAGGTGGCATGAATGTTAGAGTATTGGAAGAAGTGGGGCGTGCGGGCGGGGTAACCAGCGTTAATGATAAAACTTTTCCTCAACGCTATATCTATTACTTGATGTTGAATAAGATGATCGGAGGCGAGGTTATCGGATTTAGCGACTTTTTATGGCTTGAGCATGCGAAAGCTGTGCGAAAGCTTACCTCGAAAAGGGAAAGACAAATGTTAAAAATTGCCAAGCAGGTGTTGATCAAATGGCAAAAAGAACGCAAGAAAAAATATAAGCAAACGATTGTTGAATAGCTTCTTTGTCTACTTAAATTAACATGAGAAGAGAACTTTCATCTGGTGGAGTGGTTTTTAAAAAACTCCAAAATTCAAAATCTCCATCTTCACCGAGGTTGCGGAGGACAAGCAAAACTCTTTGGTTATTGGCAAAATCAGCTCCTAGTAAAGAATTTCCGAGAAGTTTTTGGAGACTACCCAAAGGTTGGTTGGACGATGAAGAGGGCGGTAAGAAAACCGGACCTTTGGCTCGCGGAGAAAGAAAAGCGACAGAAGATGAAATTCAAAACGCAGCACTGAGGGAAGTAAGAGAAGAAGGAGGGGTAAACGCCAAAATAATTAAAAAACTTGGAACTGAGAGATATTTTTTTGCTGTAAATGGGGAGAAAATTCTCAAGTTTGTAACTTTTTATCTTATGGAATGGATAGAAGATATTCCAGAGGGACCGGCTTTTGAAACAGAAAAAGTCGAATGGTTAGATTATGATAAAGCCAGAAAGAAACTGACCCATTCTGGCGAGAAGAAAATTTTAGATAAAGCAAAGCAAGTTTTAGATTCAGGGTTACAAGCGACTTTGGTATAATATCATTGATAATAATCTGGAGGGTGGGCAGGACGGTAATGCGCGGGTTTTGAAAACCCGTGGGCGCAAGCCCTAACAGGTTCGACCCCTGTACCCTCCGCCTTGCTTCGCCAAAGCGAAGCGTCGGCGAGATGAATCCGCCATTTTTAAATGTGGTACATTTATATTTTAATTTGTGCAGACGAAAGAACTTACGTTGGATGTACTAATAATCTGGATAGTAGATTGATTAGACATAATAAAGGGTTTGTCTTGGCCACAAAAGATAGGTTACCAGTTAAATTAATTGGTTATTTTGCAATTAAAGATGAAAAGAAAGCATTTGCTTTCGAGAAATATTTAAAAACGGGTGTAGGAAGAGTATTTATAAAGAAACGAATTTTCTCTTAGTAGGGTGAGGTGTCTGAGTGGTCTAAAGAGCACGATTGGAAATCGTGTGTAGCTGCAAAGTTACCGTGGGTTCGAATCCCACCCTCACCGCAATACAGGATAAGCAGATAAAAATGCTGGTGTTTGGAGCGTAGTATCGGTCTTTTTTAACGGTTCGAATATCCTGTCTGTTTTTACCTCCTCGGCAACCACTTTCGAACAATTGGTGAATTCAACAAGCTCAGAAAGTATCTGGAATGGTTTAGTATATGTAGGAATTACCTCAAGAGTGTTTGGTCTTATCTTAAGTGAGGAAAACATTAAGCGGAGCAACCTTCGTTTATTTTCTAATTTCTTTGCCTTGAGATAGATTTCCTTTGCCCTTTGGGAAAGCTCGTAAAAGGAAACGCTATACTGAATATTTTTTGTCTGTAAGTGGGAGTGTTTTTGAATTGCGTCAAGAATTTTGTCCTTGTCCTCCGAATACGCTTTAAATTTCTTTTTATATGTTTCTTCGTCAATTTGCTCATCAACTCGCATATCCAGGAGATTATCCAGTCGTTTTTGAGCCTGGCTAAGTTTCTTGTTTAAATCTGAAATTACACTCTCGTGATATTCAATCTCATCTCTGCTGCCTTCCTTTACCGCCTTTCTTATCCACTCGACAATTCGGGTATTCCTTATTTGCAAGTTATAAAGACAGTTCACAATTCGAGTTTCGACATCTTTCTCTTTGATGGATTTAACCTGAGAACACGGTTTGTAGCGGTTACAGTAACCATACAGAGTGCCCTTTTGCAATTCCCAGGTAATTGAGTGGTCGCATTCGGTACAATGCGTTAATCCTTTAAACAGATGGTTGTGGATTGTGTATTTGGGGGCGTTTTTTCTGTTAAGAAGCGATTGGTTTTTGTCAAAAATCTCCTTGGTAATTAATGGCTCGTGTTTGCCGTGGTGTAACTCATCATTCCAAAGAAAGTCCCCATAATAAAAGGGGTCTATGAGGAGGTCATAAATTCTACCTGGTGATACTTTAAAACCCTTTTTGCTTCGTAATCCTTCCTCATACATCGTATTTGCCAATTTCTGGACTGAATAATTTCCAGTAGCAAATAACGCTAGAGCCTTTTTAATAAGTGGTGCAACATTTTCGTCTGGTATCGGAATTTTATGTCCCTCTTTCTCAGTAGTTCTATATCCTAATTTTGCCTGTCCTGGATACCAACCTTGCTCTAACTTCTCCTGCTGACCCTTCTTAACTTCTTCAGAGAGGTTGTCAGCGTAGAATTGAGCAACTGATACCTTTACGTTCAATATGAATTTCTCGTGGGATTTAGAGTTCTTATTTACGGCGAGATTTTCCTTGACGAAATGGACATATCTTTCTTCATTCTCTTCAAGCCAAGTGTGAATTGTGGCAGCTTCCTTGATATTGCGGGTAAATCTATCAACCTTCTCGCAGATGATATTAGCAATGTTCTTTTTAAGGACGTAGTTTGTCATCTCGTCAAAAACTTTTCTTTGTGTGGATTTACTTGCAGATTCGGAGATGGAAAATGATTTTAAGACCTTAAAACCCTCTTTTCTTGCGTATTCACGATTTAGTTTTTCCTGAGCTTCTAACGAGAAACCCTGTTCTTGTTCTTTAGTGCTAACTCTGTTGAATATTACGGCTACTTTCATATTTTATGTTTTATCTCACTTTACTTATAATATCAACTAATGTCAAGTAATGTAATCAATCATTGTTGCTTGATTTTTCTTCTGACGCCAATCTCCTGTCCCAGCTTTCTTTCACTTTAATTTGAATTTCTTTTACAAAATTAGTGCCATCAAGTCCGTGTTTATTAAGTTCACTTGCAATAATATTTGGTATTCGTTCTTTTGATTCTGCCTCTACCCCCTCTCGGTTACTAAATGCCATACCAGCCACAGATACCATATAGTCGAAAGACAAAACTTCTTCTGTGCAAAACTTTACCAGTAGCTTAATTGCATATAGGGGAAGCGAAAGAGTGTATCTTGTGTCTAAAAATCTTTCAACATCCTTATAGAACGCCTTTTTCACCTTTTCAATTTCTTTGTCGGTATACTGAATACTTATTGTTCCGTCTTTGTTCACTCTTTTCTTCATAGATTTCCACCCCCTTTCTGCCCCTTAAATTTCGTTCTAAGACCTACTTTTTTTATAAGGCTCATAAAATAGATAGCTTTTGTTCTATATATTTTTCCTTCTTCATACAGCTCCTTCGTGTAATGTGCCCACTTAAGCAGCTCTGCTGGAGGATTTTCCCTAACCAAAATTTTGTAGTAATCGATGCTTTTTGCATCATCTAATAATTCGGTGAGTAATATTGCAATCCCGTCAGGTTTAATACTGTATTTTTCTAATAAGGAATCAAATTCTTCCTTAAAAGATTTTTTACCGCTTACCGTATTGCTACTGTTATTACTGTTAACTGTATTGCTATTAGATTTATATTTATTACTGTTAACAGTATTACTGTTTGACTTCATTTCTTTTAAGATTTCAGATAGTTTCACCATAGTTTTGTTCTTGCTCGATATTTATGAGCAGCTCGAAAAATTGGACTAAAGTATTTCCGACTTCAGAGATTTCTTCAGGAGTCAGTAACACCCCGTAATCCTCAAGGATTATCTGTTTTAGTTCGTTTAGTAATGCTTGACTGACCATATTACTTTTCCCCGTAAATCTGACCTTTGAGAATCTTGAGCTGGTTAAAATAAGCCAATGGCTCGACTCTTAACGCTCTTTTCCAGAAGGATTCAATGAGTTCGTCAAGCTGCTTATTACGGAGAAATTGGAACTTCACCTTATGGGGATTTGTTTGGTCGACGCTGTCCAGGGAATACCAAAGACAGATTGTTGCAGCCAAAGCCAGGTCTGAAGTTTTGTAGTAACGAATTTTTCTTAATGTTGTATCGTTCATAGTCATCGAATCTAAAAAGCCAGGTCTTTATTGACCTGGCATCAAGATACAATGACGTATTGACCTATAATCAATTAGAGCAAGTTAGAGCTTATTGACCCCTTTTGACCCCAAAATTAAGTATTTAGTGTAAAGTGAGTGTAAATCCTCCAGAAGTTTTGATTATGAAAGGTAGGTTTTTCAGTTCGACTCGCAGTTTATCAATGGCATTACGAATATAGTGATTTGTTTTCCACCGCTTACCTTTAACAGGATATGTGTGCGTGGGGACGCTCTCATATAAGTCTTTAAAGTCAACTTTTAGTCCAAAATGGTTCCATAAATACTCGAAATACTTGAATTTGCTCGACCATATATGGGGAAATACAAATTTAGTTTCGTCCCCATATTTGATATGTGCTTTGTCCCTCTCTTCATCTTTCTCAAGCTTCCAAGGATATGGAGGAATACGCATAAGCCGTATCCTGTCTTGACCTACCAGCTCCTTTAGTTTCTCCTGAAGGTAATCAAACCCCTCTTCATAGATAGCAATGTAAGCTTCTGAATCTTTGATAATATTTGGATTGTCAGTTATGTCAACAATGCCAGTTCCCACTACCAGAATTTTCTTTCTATGGAGGGTTTCTAGAATAGTCTTTAAATCCTCTTCGGCTACACTTTCAAGTCTTGGTATTGGAATATGGAACAGGTCGCTATCACCCAACTCTCTTTCTGATTGAATGGCGTTTACAACGAGGTGTATTTTCTGAAGTGAATCCTTGTTTTTAATGCTACTAAGCCATTTATTAATTTTTAGCTTATGTTCTTCAGAACTCTTCATATTAATCTTAATCGGTTTACCCGAAAGGTCGGGTGATTGAATTTAACCTCCTATATTGTATACTAATATCAAGTAGTATCAAAGAAGACGGCTATGAAGAAAGAAAACAATCAAGGTCTAATTAAATTAAGTGAGGCTTGCAAGATTCTTAATGTTCATCCTCAAACGCTTCGTGCGTGGGACAGAAAGGGAATTTTAAAGGCTGTGAGATTTGGAGAGCGAGGAGATAGAAGGTATAAAAAGGAAGATATTTTGAGATTGATAAACAAAAAATAATTATGAAGATAAATGTAAAAGAATTCCTTTTATCTGGTCTTGCCGATGCTGTAAAAAAGCTTGGAGTTGTAGGAACAATTTCCTATGTAGGAGCAGCAGCTATTTTCGCCGTTTTGCTTTTCACTAACTTCGATACAGAACCTGTTAAAGCAGGCGTCCTTTTGGCAATTGGAGCAGTCTTGCTCTTTTATTCAGGGGCTATTTACTGGTCTGAAACAAAACAAGAAACAACAAAAATTAAGGAAGCGTTGGGAGTATTACGAGAGGTGTATAACCGTATGGCTGAACAAATATCTACTGCTGATAAAGATAAAACGGTTTCTATAACAATGACAATCGACAATTTACCAGACAAGATTGCAGAAGTCATAAAAAAATCATCTAAGGAAAATTAACAATGAAAATCAAAAATAAATTTGCCATCATCACGGGTGCTTCAACTGGTATAGGAAGAGCTATCTCGATTGCTCTTGCCAAAGAAGGTATTCAGATAGCACTTGTTGCTAGGACAAAAAATCGTCTTAAAGATACTAGGAAGCTCATTGAGGAAACAGGAGGTATTGGGGATATTTTTGTAGCAGACTTGAGCAATATCACCGCTATCAATAATCTTATTTCTGAGATTAAATCGAAATTTAAAAAAGTTGATATTTTGGTTAATGCTGCTGGTATATGGCACGGTAAAGATGAGGTTTACGCTAATAGAAACTTTGAAGCATTTCCACAAAAGATAATCTTAGATACCTATTCTGTAGGCACTATTGCTCCTACTCTTCTCGCACACGCATTTATTCCCTTAATGCCTAAGGATTCACGAATTATTAACATCTCTGGAACTTTTGAGAGTGGAGCAAAAGGATGGTTACCCTACTTCGTTTCTAAAAAAGCCATAGAAGACCTTACGATTGGTTTAGCAGAGGAGTTAAAAGATAAAGAGATACTTGTGAATGCCATATCACCTTCTGATACAGCTACAGAGGCATATAAGAAGTATTTCCCTCAATATATACCCGATGCTATCAATCCAGAAGAAATTGCTAAGTTTGCAGTTTATTTATGCTCTGATAAGGCAAGTGACATATCGGGGAAGGTATTTGTTTTGAAGAAAGATAAAAAAACCTACGAGGGGTATCACATATAAATATGGACGATAAAGATTATTTAAAACTGGCTGTTGAGCAAGCTAGAAAATCGGTAGAGCAAAGCGGTTTTCCCGCAGGAGCAATTATTGTTAAAGATGGGAAAATAGTCGCTGAAGGGATTAGTGTCGGCTTCAAAAACAACGACCCGACTGGTCACGCAGAAACGGCGGCTATCAGAGCTGCTTGTCAAAACCTAAAAACTCATAATCTGGAAGGTGCAGTAATGTATGAGTCATTAGAATGCTGCAATATGTGTTTTTCAGTCGCTTATTGGGCTGGTATTTCAAAAATATTTTATGCTTGCCGAAAAACTCCCGAGATGGTCAAAAAACTTTATTACGAGGGTTCTACTAACAACAAAGGAATAAATGAGAGCAACAATAGACAAATTGAATTAGTTTTCATTTCTGACTTTGAAAAAGAATCACTTGAAATAGTTAAAGATTGGGAAAGTAAACAAAAATGAGTAAAAGAGTGTTTCTTATCCACGGATGGGGCGGAAATCCAGACAAAGATTGGATACCTTGGGCTAACTCCGAATTAAAGAAAAAGGGGTATGAAGTTATTGCTCCTTTAATGCCTGATACTGATACTCCAACAATTGAAGCGTGGGTTAATAAATTGAAAGTATTGGTAGGACAGCCTCACTCTGACGATATATTTATTGGTCACAGTATTGGTTGCCAAACAATATTAAGATTCCTAGGGGAGTTACCACCAGGACAGAAGATATACAAGGTAATATTAGTTGCTCCGTGGACTAAACTTACCAACTTAGAAAACGATGAAGCTTGGCAAATAGCCGACCCGTGGCTTAATACCCCGATAGATTTTTCAACAATGAAAGATAGGGCTACATCGTTTACTGTAATATTCTCCGACAATGATGAGTGGGTTCCATTGGAAGACAATAGAAAATTTTTCAAGGAAAAACTAAACCCCGAAATTATTGTTCTTCGTAATAAAGGACACTTTAGTGAGGAAGAAGGTGTAAAAGAGATACCTGAGATTCTACACACTATATGAAGCCATCGTCTAAAATATACCTTTCCAAATCAAAAATTCCTAAAGATGGAAAAGGAGTTTTTGCAGCTAAATCAATTAAGAAGGGCGAAGTTATAGAAGAATGCCCAGTTCTGGTTCTACCTAAGAAGGACTATCCGACTGTCAAGAAAACAATATTAAGAAACTATTACTTTATGTGGGGTAAAACCACTTCTGCTTTATGTTTTGGATATGGCTCTTTTTACAACCACTCGTATCAGCCTAATGCTACTTATAAGAAAAATACTAAAGAACGCAAAATAGACTTTGTGGCTATTAAAAATATTGCTAAAGATAAGGAAATTACTGTTAATTACAACTACGGCAAACCAGACGAAAAAAGTACTTTATGGATAAAAGATATTAAACCAGCTTCATAAAAAATGGACACTACATCTCAACAATTACTGATTCAGGGTTTTAGTGCGTTTGCGGGGGCATTTTTCGCATTTTTATTTTTAAGGTTAAGTGAATTTTTAACCAAGATTTATCAACGGGAAGTAAAACACTATAACTCGTTGGTTATTCTTGAAACTCAGCTTAATGAAATAGGGGGTATTATTCACGATAATATTTACATCTTACCCAATTTCAGGCGAGTAATAACCTCAGGTAATATTTACTTCAATAACCTTCATACTCTACCTATTGATAAATCTCACTACGAAAACCTCCACGACTTGGACTTAATTAATGACTTATTCTCATATTTTTATCAGCTCAGAAAGATTAATGATGATATAGAAACATCAACTTCAGGTTACATAGATATTAAAAACGCTCTCATACAGAAAAATATTACTCCACAGGACTATAAGGTAAATTCTAATTTACTAGCTCAAAATCTTGTTTATATCGAAGTCTTTTTGAAAGACCTTGAAGAAAGGACAATTAAGCTTATGGCGAGAATCAGAGTTCAAATTAAAAAGGAGATACCATTAGGAACAAGAATTCAGCAGTTTTTTATTCGGACGACTGAAGGGAAATTAAACTCAGGGGACATTAAAAAAGAAACAGAAAAATTAAGGAAAGAGATAGAAGCTACAAAAGCCCAAAGTCAGAAAGAAATTGAAGCCGCTTTGAAGAAACATAAAATTCAATAAGCCGCTTGTCGAGATTCTAACCTTCTTCTAGTTCCCCTCATTCTTGCGAGCATTTTTTCGATTTCCTCAGGGTCTTTAGGGAATGGCGGCAGCTCAAATTTAACTTTGGCTGCTCCTAACCCCTTCCACTTACCAGCTAAGTTTAAACCTGCTACGGATGTTCCATCGCCTTCCTTTGGATTATCAATTATCTCTTTCAGTCTTTTGGCTAAATATTCTTCTGTTATTCCCCCCAGGCTCATCATTTGTTGTAGAACTTCAATAATCTTAGGTTTTCTTAGGTTCTCGAAGGCTATTACACCCGCCGTATCGGGGTCTTGGGTATCATAAGCAAGCATAGCGGCTCTAGTACCGTTTCTGTGTTCGATATATTCCTTGATGAAAACTTTCTGCTTGAGTGTTAGTCCATCCATAAAAATGCACTTCGAAGGCTCGGAGGAGGGTAATGTAATTATAGCCTATCTGTGTTGGGCTCTACACTCACTACAGCCCGCCATACCCATAAAAGCTGATGTATGCCAGACTTGATTAGACTCTTCATCGTAATTGTTTGAGATTGGCTTGGGGATTCGATTTCTTTTGCACCTTGGACATAAGATGCCTTCACATAGGCAGGACACGGAAAGATATTTATTACTGGTTTCTTTGTTAGCTTTAGCAAAGTACTCGTCCCAATTTAAATCTTTTTCTTTGACCTTACCTTTGTATTGCCCACATACCTCACATTTTGTTAGACCTGAAGGAATATTCATAATTTATGTTTTCTCTTATTTCTTAACGCTTGCTTTCTTTCTTGCTTCAGAAATTTCAATCCTATCTTGTGAATTTGATTAGGAGATAATCTTTTTGGGTCAAGTAACAATTTCTTCATACCTTTTTACTTATATTTTTTCTTTTCAACGCACGTTAAATAGATTCGACTATACCAATCTAAATCATATCTTGCCGTGATTTCTTCCTCACTCGGTTTGTAATTCGGGTCGGTAGCAGACCTGTGTTTAAAGAATTGTTCAGCTTCCCTCACCGCTTCATTATGACACTTCATATCAAGAGGCACTGGTTTTTTGTCTTTAACCCAATTAAATATCACTAGACCAATAAAGACATTGAAGGCGAGGGCAAGCACTAAGAACCCAATTTTTTCTGCATTCCAGCCTTTTGACCAATCCATAACCTAAATAGTTAGATGACTACGCTATAGATAATACTATGACTACTCTAGAAAATCAAAGATGTGAGCAACTTATCTTTCAAAACACCTTTGGACGAAAATCAAAATAAGAAACTACGAAGGGAATACACAGGACTTTTAAGCGAAAGGTTAAAAGAAGTCCGTAAGAGTAAAAAGATGACTCAGCAAGAACTCGCAGAAAAAGCGGGGTTACATCTTACCTATGTTGGGCATCTTGAACTAGGGAAGTATCATCCGACTGTATATGTGATGTGGAAGATTTCCAAGGCTTTGGGTGTTTCCATAGACGAGCTTGCAGGCTTCTAAGAATAAACCAAAAATTTCAGCGAAAGTTGTCCGAGCTTAGGAGTCCCAATTTAAATTAGTCCAAAACGCCCCTACACCCCCCTTCAAAAGTCAAATAGTCTACCCGAAATGTCGAAGGTCTTAAGCCTGGGCGGTAAGAAAATACTGCGTTTCTTGAAGTGTCAGCTCTGGATAGTCTATAATTTCAAGCCAGGGGAGAGTTCGGAAGTTATCCCATCTTTCCCGCTCACGTTTGTTCACGTTTCGGGACGGGGTTCGAAACCGCACAAGAAAGGTATTTTATACTATGCACATCGAATCCCCCCCACCGCTAAATGAAATTAATAAAGTGTGTTAATTGTAGAAATATAGACTTCCGACTGCTTTTTATAACACAGGATTATCTTTCAAAAGAACTGTTTTTAATAGAAAAATGTACACAATGTGGCTTGGTTCGTACACATATTGATTCAACTTTATCCTCTAGTAAATATTACCCGCCAAAATACTACGGACAAAAAGGTAGACGCTTCTTAACAGCGATAGAAAAAGTAATATATTTTTCCAGAACAATGAGAGGACGAGAAATTCACAGACTTTTTGGAAAACCCGGCGTGATTCTGGATATCGGCTGTGGCAGGGGAATTATGCTAGGCTATTTGAAAAAAATTGGCTGGAAAGTAATGGGCACGGAGATTGATTCTGGTTTGGTTAATATTAGTAAACATCGAGGACTAACGGTATATAAAAATAATGATATTACAAAATTACCCATTCCTTTAAAGTCGGTTGATGTTATTACCTTATTCCATGTTCTTGAACATATCCCGGATCCTGTTGCAACTATTAAATACTCTAAACGCTTATTAAAACCGAACGGAGTGATGATTATAGAAGTACCAAATTTTTCCAGTTTTCAGGCTAAAATATCAGGAAGTGCTTGGTTTCATCTCGATGCACCGAGACACCTTTTTCACTTTACAAAAACGGTTCTTGAAAGTCTAATTTTAAGTAACGGATTTAAAATTATGAAGGAATCAACCTACTCTTTTGAATATGGTTATTTTGGAATGCTTCAAAGCATGCTCAACAAAATTACTTCACAGAATAATCTACTTTATATAGTGTTTAAACGTAATGCCTTGGTTAATAAAACTATTAGATTAAAAGATATATTATTAAACTTATTACTACTTATGCCTTGTGTTTTTGTTTCTATCCCTATTGAATTACTTGCCAGCACGTTTCATAGAGGTGGCGTGTTGCGAATTGTGTTTAAAAAGCCGTGACTTAAGTAACCCCAAACGGTTGAGACGGAAAGTTACTACCACAATTAGAACCCCAATCCCGTACTTACAAGCCCTGCTGAAATTGATAGAAGAAGCCTCATTATGATAACTAGTCGGACAGGAAATCTCGCCTATACGAAGACCCTGATAAATAGCTTGTGCTAATATTTCATTATCAAAAATAAAGTCGTCTGAGTTATTTTCAAAGTCAATTTCCTTCAATGCTTTTCGAGTAAAACCCCGGTAACCTGTATGATATTCAGATAACTTGTAATTCAGTAGAACATTTTGTACCAAGGTCAGAAATCGGTTGGCCCCATAGCGCCATAATGGCATACTTCTGATCCTGGTGGTTTGGTCACCGATAATGCGTGAGGCAAGAACAATGTCATAATGGCCGGATAAAAGCATTGCACACATAGCGGTAACCAAGCGTGGACTGTACTGGTAATCCGGGTGAACCATAATTACAACATCAGCCCCTCTTTTTAAAGCTGTCAAATAACATGTTTTTTGGTTCCCCCCATAGCCTTTATTTTTATTATGTCTTATATATTGTACTCCGAGCGATTTAGCGACTTTTCTGGTATTATCCAAACTGTGGTCATCGACAACAATAATTTGATCAACGATATTCGGTAGCTCCGTAACAGTTTGTCTTAATGTCTTTGCAGCATTGTAAGCAGGCATGATAACCACAATTTTTTTACCTTCAAGCATATGCTTTACTTTACTATGATTTATACTCTAAATATCTACAATATGTAATATGCGCAAAAATTTATTTCCAGTACTGATTTTTATAACAATGCTTTGTATCGGCTTAATAATATTATTCGTCCAACAACTTCACGCAGATGTTTTATTTTTCCTTTACTGGACTGAAAGAATTGTAAAAGGAAGTAAGTTATATATAGATATTATTGATATAAATACACCAATTACTTATTATTTTAATTATCCGGTAATTAGTTTATCCTATTTATTAAATTTACCCATAATTCTTACCTTTAAAATATTTGTATTAATTATATTAGCATTTGTTGCTTTTGTATCTAAAAAGATTTTGTCGCATTCTCCACTTACTTTAAAAGAAAAAAAAGGAATAGTCTATCTAATAGTTTTATTATTTATATTTTCGGGATGGGATTTTGGACAGAGGGAATATTTGTTCTTACTCATGGTCACTCCCTATCTTATTACTAGGTTTTTACACTTGACACAAAAGGGATTTAAGCCGCCTACTTTTTTAAGTATTTTAGTCGCATTTATGGCGGCTTGCGGTTTAGGATTTAAACCATTTTTTGTTTTATCCTTTATAGCTATCGAAACATATATTTTAAAATCAAAACGTTTTAAATTCTATAGAAAAAATGAATTCATATATTTATTATTATTTTTGTTAGTTCAATTTGTAATAATTTATTTATTCATACCTGCGTTCTATAGTAATTTCTTAATTGGGTTAAAAACATATCCTTTTTATGAGACGGGTAATAGAATAATTTTACGGTTTGAAACAATTTATATAATTACTGCAATTATAATTTTCGTTTATGAAAAGTACTATCTTAAAACTTTAAGTCGTATTAACGCCGCTCTTATTATTTTGATTATATCTACATGGATTTTGGCTCTTTTACAAAAAAAAGGTTTTTATCATTATTATTTTCCTGCTAATTTTTTATCGCTTTTATATTTTTCACTTTTCATATATAAATCGCTGGCAAAGCGTGTTTACTTAAATATTAACCCGTCATATATATTGGTAATAAGTTTTCTATCTGTTTTGATTACCTTTACGTTATTTGTTCTGGTAATAAGAGCATTGGATTCTCCGCAGACAGTTGAAAGAATGAAATATAATTCATTGATAAAATTCACTAAGGAAAAAGCCAATAATAAAGGAATAGCTGTCTTGTCAACAAGTTTATTTCCTTTCACTTTGTTACAGCATGATGCAGACGTAGGCTGGGTGACACACTACCCAAATTTTTGGCAGCTCCCGGGATTTTATAAAAAAATCAATCTGGATATTTCACCGTATCCGTATCATAAAGTTTCAGATATGGGTACGATGGAGCGGGAATTTTTTAATATGACGGTTGATGATTTAGTTGTAAGCAAACCAAATCTTATTTTTATTTTAAAAAATAAATATAAGGAAGGTTTTGGTATGACGACATTTGATTTTTACGAATACTTTTCCCAAGACCCGAGGTTTTCTAATTTAATGAAACATTATAAATTGGCATTCGAAGAATATGGTTATGACATTCTTATTCTTGAAGAGAATTAATGGCTTGTTAGCAATAGTTTAAAACGTTGAACGACATTCTTAGGGAAATATTTTAATACCAGATACGCAAGTACAAAACCGAGGAGCACATCCAGAATAAAATGCTCACCGGTGAGAACGACACTGAAACCCACCATTAGAGGGATTATGAGAAGTAGATATCTGAACCTATTTTTAAACTTTTTGACTATAAATAGGCTAGTAAACATCGGCCAGGCGCTGTGAAGCGACGGCAGGGCTGCAATTTCGTTTCCGTGGAAAAGGTAATTATAAAGGGTTAATATAACGTAGTTATCTAATATATTACCTTCATATATGATTCTTCTTATCCCTAAATTTTCACTTTTTTCTATAAGCCAAGGAGGAGCTGTCGGTATCAGGAAAAAAAACACAAGGCCGGTTATTGAAAGTAATAGAAATTTTTTTGCATACTCCTTGAATAGGTTCCTGTTATAGATCCAGATTATAAACGCGGTTAAAAATGAATAGTAGAAAAATAAAGCATAGAAAAAAAGCGATATGTTGATGATGAGTTTGTTTTCTCCAAAAAGTTGTTGTAAAGAAAGAGTCGGAAGTGTACCAAATATGGCTTGCTCGAGTTTATATATCCAAAGTAAAGTGAGCGTTCTAAATGGAGATAAGTCATCCGCAAAACCTCTTAAGAATTCGTACAGAAGAAAAAAACCAATAAAAGGGATCCAGTCAATGGCATAATCCTTTAACCTGGACGTTAAAAAAACTGTTGTGATGAAGGCAAATTGAATAAGAAGGAACTCGGGAGTTGTTTTGATGACAAAAATATTAATGAATGAGATATAGCCGATAATTATTAAAAACCAAAAGAAAAGATTTTTAAAGCTGTCCGATTTTTGTTTAGACATGAGATTTCTTTTAGATTATATTAGGATAGATGAGAAATAAGAATATCATATTTTACCTGACATTCATTATCGTCTTCATCGTTTTTTGGATTAAGGGAATATTTTTTTTAGACCCCGATTTTGGCTGGAGATTGGTTTCGGGCAAGATTTATGCCACAAGCGGTATTCCCAAAATAGACACCTTTTCTTATACAATGCCCAATTTCCCTTGGGTAGATCATGCCTGGAGCCAGTCTTATATTATGAATTTTTTGTTTATGAGGATTGGAAATATTGGTACCTCGTTTGTATTCATGATATTGCCTTTAGCAACTTTGATTGTTGTCGCTAAAGCTTGCGAAAGATTTTATTCGGATAAAAAAATGTTCGAAAACGTGGGCTTTGTTGTTGGAGGAAGATTTTTAATCAATAAATTTTTTACTTTATCAACCGACAAAATTGGTTTTTTCGCGAGCTTTCCTTTCTGGCTGGGAGCTTCGATCTTGTTAACTTTCTCGGGCATCCGGGCGCAACTTATTAGCTGGTTAATGATTGCTCTGCTTTATTTTCTTTTTTTCAAAAACAATTTGTATCAAAAATATCGTTTTTTATTACCTGCCTTTTTTCTATTGTGGGCTAATCTTCACGGAAGTTTTTTATCTGGTTTAATAACCTTGGGTTTATATGTTTTTTTAAAGTCGGTGAAGGAAAAAAGAGTATTAATCAGCGATTTTGCCTTGACAACTATTTGTGCTTTGTTGACATTAGTAAATCCTTACGGAACGGGTATTTGGAGGGAAGTCTTGTCATCAGTAAGAGATTCTAGCCTAAGATTAACAGTTAACGAGTGGATGCCGGCAGTTTTTATGTTTGATATATCAATGGCTTTTCTTATAGTAATTTCGCTAACCTTACTTGCCCGTTTTAGAAAGAAATATTCAATTGAAGAAATAGGATTATATTTAGCATTTTTGTTTCAGGCTATTCTTTCCAGAAGACATCTTCCGCTATGGACAATTTTCGCTGTGCCGATAAGTGTCAAGGGCATCTATTATTTATGGTTAGAAGCCAGCAAGACCAAATTAGGTATTTTGAGATTTAAAAATATATATAAGTGGGCATGGCTTTTGGCCTTAATCATATTTTTAATTCAGACAAGTCAGGCATATAGGGAAGCATTGTATTTGAGAGAGGATGATTTCTATCCTACAAAAGCAATTAACTATTTATCGATAAACACTCCCAAAGGCGAGATCTTTTCTGAATACGGTTGGGGAGGATATCTGATTTTAAAACTTCCCGAGAAAAAAGTATTCGTTGATGGAAGAATGCCTAGTTGGAAATGGAATAACGCTCCGGACAGGGAATTGGCAAGCGCCTTCGATACTTATCTTGGAATTATTAAGGGCACAACAGAATATAACGATGTATTTGAGAAATATAATATCGAGATTGTGCTTTGGAGCAAAACACAAAAAGAAAGGAACATTGACAAGTATGTCAAAAGAATAGAAAACTATATAGCCCGGTTTGGTTGGAAAAAAGACGACTTTAGCTTTATACAAACCCTCGAAGATAATGGATGGCAAAAAGTATATGAAGATGAACGTGCCGTTATTCATAAAAGACCCGAAATGTTAAAATAGGGTTTAGATGGCAGACCAAGTTGAAGAGATAAAGTCAAAGACGGATATAATTACCCTTATTTCGGAGTATGTTGACCTAAAAAAATCCGGTAGGAATTATAAAGCATTATGCCCTTTTCACTCCGAGAAGACTCCATCATTTATGGTATCTTCCGAACTTCAAATATTCAAATGTTTTGGCTGTGATGCCAAGGGTGATGCTATTTCCTTTTTGCAACAATACGAGGGGATGGATTTTTATGACGCGCTTAAATTTTTAGCCGATAAAGCCGGAATTAAATTAGAGTCCTTAAAGTTCGATCAGAAAAACGACAATGAGCGGTTGTTGCAAGTCAATTCCGCAGCCAGATATTTCTATTCTTGGATATTACTAAATCATCACGCGGGCAGGATTGCGTTGGATTATTTAATCAAATCCCGAAACTTAACTCTGGATACGATAAAAACTTTTCAATTGGGATATTCGCCAGAGGTACCCAATGCACTTAAAAAATTCTTAATTGATAAGAAGAAATTGAATAGAGAGGATTTGGAAAAATCCGGTCTTACCTACCTGAAAGGTAATGAAGTTGTAGATCGATTCAGGGGCCGGGTAATTTTTCCGTTATTTGATCATAGAGGTAAATCAATAGGTTTTGCGGGTAGAATTTTGCCTAAAGATGAAAACAAAGATTTAGCGAAATATATAAATACCCCTGAAACTCCAATCTATCACAAGTCTGACGTTTTATACGGCTTGAATATTACTAAACAAGAAATAAAAAGGACAAAGGTAGGAGTTGTGGTGGAGGGAGAGCTTGATCTAATTTCGTCGTGGCAGGCCGGTATAAAAAATAATGTGGCAATCAAAGGTTCCAGCTTGACTGGTGAGCAACTTAGGCTCTTATCCAGATTTACATCGAAAATTATTTTAGCCCTGGATGCCGACGTTGCGGGGGATGATGCGGCAAGGCGAGGCATATCATTAGCGGAAAATCTTGGTTTTGATGTCAGAATAGTTCAATTGGCTGGCTTCAAAGATCCCGATGAAGCGGCCAGGAAAGACCCTGATAAACTCAAGGATGCTATAAAGTCCGCAAAAGGAGTTTGGGATTATCTAATGGACTCTGCTTTTGAGCGTTATAAAAAAGATCCGGAAAACGCCCCTGCAAAGGTAAGCAAAGAATTAGTACCTGTTATTGCGTCGATTAGCGACAAGATCGTTCAGGCTCATTATGCAGGGGTATTAGCACGAAAACTGGGAGTACCGGTCGAGGCAGTAGTTCAACAAATCGAAAAGACTACCACAATAAAAGAAGGTATAATTCCAAGACTGGAAATAGCAAAACCTATAAGTAAATCAAGAAATGAGCTGCTGGAAGAAAGATTGTTGATTCTTGCTTTTAGACATGATCCAAAGATATTAACAGAGAAAGCCGTGAAGGTTTTGATAAACACGTCGCTTTCAAAAAGAATAACCGAGGAATATCTTTCCTATATAAAAAAACACAAGAATTTTGATCCATCGTTGTTTGCGGCGGATTTGCCGACCGAACTTGTTGGAGGCTTTACCGATATTTTGTTAAAAGATACTAAAGGATTGGAAGATTATGGACAGGAAAATTATGAACATGAAATAAATCTTGTCAAGAATGAACTTAGGATATTGGATATTAAAAAAAATTTGGAAGATTTGGCCGGAAAGATAAAAAACCTTGAGTTTGAGAAGAAAAAAAATGAATTAAAAAAGGTTGAAAAAGAGTTCGGAGAAATGACAAAAAAATTAAACGAGCTTGAGGAAAAAAATTTCAGGGGTATAATTCTCTAATATGACCAGAAAAGACGTAGCGGGTTTAATTAAAAGAGGTAGAGATCAGGGTTTTTTGACGCAGGAGGATATTCTGGAAGTCTTTCCCGATGCGGAGGAACGCTTGGAGGAATTGGATGATTTGTATGACAAGCTTTTAGCGGAAGGAATTGATGTGTTTGAATCTGTGGAGGTTGAAGAGTTGGAGGGAGGCGAGAAGGCCAAGGAAAAACTTGAACGGGAAATAGAAATACTAACAAGGCTTGGGGGGGCTGAGTCGACCGATCCTGTCAGGCAATATTTGCGAGAGATCGGAAAGGTACCCCTTTTGAATGCAGAAGAAGAGGTTGAACTGGCGAAGCGTTATGAGAAGCAGGATAAGATTGCAAAAGATAAGTTGACGCAGTCGAACTTAAGGTTGGTTGTGTCTATTGCCAAAAAGTATATCGGACGAGGACTATCTCTACTGGACCTTATTCAGGAAGGAAACCAAGGGTTAATCAGAGCAGTCGAGAAGTATGACTGGAGGAAGGGATATAAGTTTTCCACTTATGCTACTTGGTGGATACGACAGGCGATAACTCGCGCAATCGCTGATCAGGCAAGAACAATTAGAATTCCGGTTCATATGGTTGAGACAATAAATAAACTTTATAGAATAAGCAGGCGTTTGATGCAAGAATTGGGACGGGAACCTACTCCTGAAGAGATTGCCGAGGAGGCCGAGATTGAGCCGGAAAGAGTCAGGGAAATATTCAAGATTGCACAAGAAGTAACATCTTTAGAAGCTCCGGTAGGAGAAGACCAGGAAAGTTTTTTGGGCGATTTTATTCCGGATGAATCCCAGCTTTCGCCGGTAGATGCAGCCTCAAAACAACTTCTAAAAGACCATCTTGATGAAGTCCTTGCTACCTTGTCTGACAGAGAGGCGAGGGTATTAAAATTGCGCTTTGGCTTGGAAGGCAACAAGCAGATGACATTGGAAGAGGTGGGAAAGGTTTTTGGAGTTACGCGTGAGCGCATTAGGCAGATTGAAGCAAAAGCACTGCGTAAATTAAAACATCCCAGTAGGAGGAAAAAACTTCAAGACTATCTTGAATGAAGAAAGCGAAGCCGCGTTCGACGCGAAAACTTCAAGATTATATAATATCTTTTTATAAGGAGTAGATGCAGATATTAAGTAAATTATTTATTGTTTTTTTAACATCTTTTACATGTGGCTATTTACTTTTCACTTTTTGTTTTTTTAATGAAATCCAAATATCAGGAAGTGATTATAAAAGTTACATAACGGGAGCCAAGATAATATTAGGCGGAGAAAGAAATAATTTATATACTATCGAAACCCAGGAGAAGTACCAGAAAGAAATTTTTAAAAACGATCAGATAATATTACCATTCAGGATGCTTCCTTTATTTGCATTTATATTTATCCCTTTTTCTTTTGCATCCCTGACTTTAGGTTATAGAATTTATTATTTATTAAATATTTTATTAGCGATTGTGTGTGTAATTTTGTTCAGTAAGTTTTTTGAGGGAAGAAAGCTGGATTATCTTCTTCTTGTATTTATATTTTTTCCTCTTGTAGCGAATATTATATTTGCTCAAATAATTATAATTTTAATGATCTTATATTTATTAGTATTACTTTTTTTTAAAAAAGATAGATATTTGGCGGGTGGAGTGCTTTCCTCGGTATTAATAAACAAGCCCCACTTTTTAATTTTTATATTATTTTTGTTCTTGATGTCTAAACGGAAAATAAAATTTCTTACAGGATTATTTTTAGGTTTAGTAGTAATGATCACTTTTTCGCTATCAGTGGTTGGGTTTGAAGGATTTTTGAGCTATCCCGGATTTTTATTAAGAACAGAAAATACCTATTACGGGGGCGATATAGTAAAAATGATATCGGTTCCTAGTGTGATTTCATTTATTTTAAAATCGAGAATGAGTATTATTATGATCTATTTAATTAATCTATTTATATTATTATCGTTTACTATTTATTTTTTTTCAAAAAGCAGGGGAAAAAATATTGAGTTATTATCCTCTTCTTCTACATTAGCAGCTTTAGCATTTTTACCACACAGTTGGTATCACGACCTGACATTTATGTTGATTTCTATTGCATATATTTTAAAGATAATTAAACTCGAAAAATCTAAGGAGGTTAAAATAATATTAAATATTCTCCTGGTTATTTTAGTTTTGATTTATTTTATAGGGAAGTTAATATCAAATTTGGTAATACCTTTTATATTATTATTTGCATCGATAATATTATTGAATCAAGATAAGTTGCGTAAATTAAGGTTTGCACGATATATAAATTTTGCTAAACTGAATATGATTAAATAAAAGGGGGTGATAAATATGGTTTTGTCTAAATTAGCTGAGGAAGTTAGTAATGCTGTAGTTGCTACGGTAAAAGGTACGGATGATGTACTTTCTTCCCTTCGAGGGGCTGTAAAAAATCAAGTAACAGGAGTTTTTAAGGATGTTGGAGACATGGCCACTGCGGGTATGGATGCTCTAGTCGATGTTGTGCACGGAGCAGTCAGCGGTGCCGGCCAACTGGGTGCGTCACTAACAGCTGCTGTTAAGGGAACCGTGAGCTCGTCTTTATCTGCGGTCGCAGAGGTTGGGGGAGATGTGATTTCAGCCACAAGTATAGCTGCGGGCGCAGCTGTATCTGCTGTAGTTGATTTGGGAGGTGACGTTGCAGGCGCAGCAGTTTCAGCGGTCGAAGGAGCAATAGAAGCTGCAGAAAGCATTGGGGTCAATACGACTGAAGCTGCTAGCGAAGCGGTAAAAGGTGTTGTAAAAGCAGCCGATTCCGTTGGAAGCGAAGCGGGTAAGTCGGTAAGAGATGCGCTTATGGCAGCGGCATCGCTACCTCGTGACATTGTCGAAAGGATAGTGAGGGGAAGCGAGAAATGATTTCGGTTGCAAGAAGGCGTTACCTTTCCTTAGTCTTTGTAACCAGTTTTTTCCTGGCTTTGTTAGGAGTTATTTTTTTTGTGCTTTCTTTTAAAGATGCAGTTGGTAGTGATTTTGTAAGCTTCTTGACGGGAGCTAAGATATTAGAAAGCGGGAATGGAGAAAATCTGTATGATTTTCGCACTCAATTTGAATATCAAAAAATAGTTACTAAACCGCTAGAAGAAAATTCTTTACTTCCTTATGTAAATGTTCCGATACTAGCTTTATTATTGGTACCCTTAACTGATTTATCACTTCTTAATGCTTTTAAATTGTATACGCTTCTTATTCTGGTTGTTGTAGTTTCTATATCGCTTTTAGTTAAAAAAATATTTGAAAATTTATCTTCAAGTTATTGGTTGCTTTTACCATTTGTATTTTATCCCAGCATAGGCTCGGTTTTTGTCGGTCAAATTACTCAAATATTGGTTCTTGTTTTACTCCTTGTTTATAAATTCGTTAGGGAAAGAAAAGCTTTTATTTCCGGAATATTATGCAGTCTTTTAATGGTTAAATTTCAATATTTAATTTTCAGTGTTTATATCTTTATTCTTGTTAAAGATAGAAAAAAATATCTAAGCGGCCTGTTACTTGGTTTAGTGATAATTTTTACACTCAGCATGGTTTTAACAAATGGAGCCTTATTAAGAAATTATCTTGACTTTGTTTTTGCTATGCAAAAACCGGAATATGGAACTAGAATGGAAGAAGCGTTTACATTATTTGCTTTTCTTTCTCAACAATATTCACTTTCTTTTTGGCAACTTTTTTTAACGAATTTTATATTTTATATTTTTTCAATTGGAGCCTTTTTATTGTTGGCCAAAAAACTATCTTATGACCGGGTTTTTGCTATAGCAATTATTTTTACTCTTATTTTTTGTGTCCACGGTGTAAATTACGATTACGCTATATCAATTATTCCAATATTTATTTTGATTAACAAATTAAAAAGTAATATAGGACTTGAAATTGGCGAGAAAATATCTTTATTTATCTTACTAATGGCACCAGTTTTTTTTGTTATTCAAAAAAGTTTCTATGTTTCATTTCTGCTTTTAGCCACCGCCATTTTTCTTATTAAAGAACATAGAAATAATTCCATAATAGAAAAAATTTGAGAATTTTTCTTTTTACACACAAACCACAACCACAACTAATGGAATTTTAAAACTTAAAGTTTAAGCTTAAAATTATTTTAACCTTGAGGTTGGGAATCAGAATCTTGTTTCGGAGGTCGTGCTTCGTTAACTACCAAATTCCTTCCGTCTAAGTCTTTACCGTTAAACATGTCGATAGCCTTTTTTGCATCTTCCTCTTTCTCATATTCGATGAAACCAAAACCTTTTGATCTTCCGGAATTGCGATCCGTTATAACTACCGCATCTACGACTGTTCCTGCTGTCGCGAAATGTTCACGCAACTGATCGGTCGTTGCAGTATAAGGGAGATTACCAACGTATAATTTATTTGCCACTAAGTATCACCCCCTTCCTTGAAAATCAGATATAAAACTAATACTTTTCATCAAGTATCTTTTGGAGATTTCTTTGGAGAACTAAAGTCTTTTACCAAGAGAAAATCCCAAACAAGATATATTAACATTTATATAGGTAATAATGCAAAAAAGTTAGCTTACACGAACTTGGACTAACTGGAAGTAGTTGCCATCTAAATCCTCAAAAGTTGCTACCCAGCCATATCCTTCTATGTGATATTTGTCCTGGACAAGTTTAACCTTTGCATCCTTTAGTTTTTTAATCTCGGAATCGATTTTGTCAACTTCCAGGTTGATAATGAACCTCTGTGGGAATTTGTTTTTACCTTTAACCTTTGAGTGATCTAGAATGCTCAGTGCACTTCCGCCCTTCCATTCATAGATATATACCTCCTCTTTTTTCTCCCCCATTTCAAACTCTCCGGTTGGTTTTAATCCAACTTTTTCTCTATAGAATTTGGCTAAATTCTTGGCGTTTTCGCTAAATAGTAATACGCTTTCTAATTTTCTAATCATATTACTCACCCCCTAAGAAAGTGACAATGCTCACATGATAATGCCTTGATTTATTAGATGTCAATGGTTGTAAAAAGAAACTACCCTTTTTAATCAATCTGGTTTAAACTAGTTGCTAATGCCCAAAGCTTTTCCAACCAAGCTTTCCTTTTATATTAAAAAAATTCTCCTCGGGCTATTTTTGCTGGGCGTGTTTTTGACAGGTGCAGTCGGTACATATCTGTATTTTTCTTTATCTGGTGTTTTTGTAAAAAATAACCAAAAACTTAATCTATTTGGTACCCCGACTATTAAGCCTAATTATGAGCTGCAATCAAGCTTTAATATACTTCTTCTTGGTTATGGCGGTGCGGGGCATGACGGAGGTAACTTATCTGATGTTTTAATTGTTATGCACATTAATCCGGACAAAAAGGATATAACACTAATTTCTGTCCCACGAGACTTGTGGGTGGAGATACCGATAAGATCCGATATTTCTGAAAATCATAAAATTAATGCCACCTACGCAATAGGTGGCGACGACAAAAAATACGGTTTAAAGGAACCTCAGTATAAAGGTGAGGCCGGGGGGGGTAATATAGCCAAAAAGGTCGTATCCGGGGCAATCGGCATGCCGGTTGATCATTTTGTCGCAGTTGATTTTGAGGGTTTTAAAAAAATTGTTGATACGTTCGGAGGTTTGGATGTGGATGTACCGGTTACCTTTGATGACTATTTTTATCCAATCAAGGGTGCCGAGAATGATACTTGTGGCAAGAGTGCAACTGAAATTGCTAAGCTTCATGAACTTTACTCGGACACCCAGCTTCACCATCAGTTTGAATGCCGATATGAAAATATTCATTTTGATAAAGGCAAGAATAATATGGACGGGGAAACCGCCCTGAAGTTTGTACGATCCAGAGCCAGCGCACAGCATGGGGGGGATTTTGCCAGAAGCCAACGCCAACAAGCACTTCTTTTGGCCATAAAAGAGAAATTAATTTCTATGGAAGCAATCAAAAAAGTTGACGAGCTTTTTGCAGAATTTTCAAAGACGGTTCGTACCGACTTAGATTTAGAAACAATTAAAACGATTGCAGCTATATTGGGTAGTTCTGGAAATTACAATATTAAATATGTAAGCCTTAATGAAGATAACGTATTGGTAGCCTCAAAAAGTCTTGACGGTCAATTTATTTTAATTCCAAAAGCGGGTGAAGGGGTGTGGAGTAATGTACATAAATTTATACTTGATGAGATTAATAAATAACATATAAATTAAGTGAACTCCTATAAAAAAAATATTCATATTTACCTCTCATTGGTTGCAATTTTGTTATCTGTTTTTTGCATTGTTTTTGCCAAGCCAAAAAAACCACAAAATTCATTCAGTGCAGTTATCCCTACACCAACTATCTTTGAACCCTTTCCCTATAAGATCCCGGAAGTTCCGAATTCGAGATCTTACCTTACACTTTTAGTCGGAGACTCGATGGTTGGAGCCTTGGGACCGAATGCGCCTTTACTAAGACAGCATCTAATTGAATATTATCCGAGCCATGAATTTGTTAATTATAATTATGGTTTTGGAGCAACCAGTATTGAAACACTCCCCCAAAGACTTAATGAACAAACGTCCTATAAAGGAGAAAGCTATCAACCAATTTTATCTTCCGGGTTTGACCTTATCATTATTGAGTCTTTTGCCTATAACCCGCTTTCACAGTTAAGCGCAGGAGAAGGACTAATAAAACACGGACAAATTCTTGATGCCGGTATACGTCAAATTATAAAAACACGTCCCAACTCAGTTGTTGCCGTAATGGTAACAATTGCTCCCAGCAAAAAATATTTCGCAAAAGGAGTATACGAGCTGTCGTCGGAAGAAAGACTTAAGTGGGCAGAGGAGAGAATTTCATATATGGAAAGTACTATTAAATATGCAATTGAAAATAATATTCCACTTATCAATGTTTATGAAAAATCACTGACACCCCAAGGAGAGGCAGACCTAAAGTACATAAGTAAAACAGATTATATTCATCCATCTGCCGAAGGAGTAGATTTAATCAGTAAAACAATTGCCGCGTTTATATTTACTAACAAAATCTTCCCTGAATAATAATTGAGTCGACCGATCTTTCTCAAGCCTTTATTTTCTTATTCAGATTTTCCTTTACTCTGAATTTAACTATTTTGGTTATTAACGCCAGAGGGAGAGGTTCCTCTATTGGGAATTGAACAGAACCTTTTCCTTGCTTATAAGGAGATAGCTCTTTTTTAAAGCTTTCGATGCCTGACGGGATCGGATAAAAGCCAATATGGTTTTTGAAGGCGGCGAAATGTACTAAATTTTTGCCGTTAAGTTTGAATGTTGGCATTTGATAACTTATAGCTTCGGTTGCACTCGGAGCAGCTTTTCTTATTGTTTGCCTTACCCTTTCAAGAAGAGCTTGAACATCTTTAGGGTAAGTTTTGATGTAGTTATCTACAGATTGAAAATCAGTTCTTGCCATAAAGTTACATCTTCGTGGGTTGGAGCATGCCGACGCGGTTACCTTCTGAATCCTTAATCATTACAAACATCCCAATTCCTGGAATATCCATCGGCTTACCACTAATTTTTCCGCCGGCTTTTTTGACTATTTCTATATGCTTTTCGAGATTATCGACAGAAATTACCAAGTGGGGAGTATTTCCATAGCCGCCTTTTGGGTAAAAGCCGCCATTTATAGCACCTTTCTTTTTGTGCATCTGATTTTTATCCATCGGGGAAGTTGTAGCCAGAACATAACTACCCATTTTAGGTAAATATTGCATGTCCCAGCCAAAAGCACTCGAATAAAACTTACTTACTCTTTTGGGATTCCCATATGGCATACCGGATTCATTTTCATATTAATAAATATGATATGTGTTTTATATCACTTAATCAAGTCAAAAGTTAAACGCCTTTATTTTCTATAATCTCCTTGAAATCTCTGTATGTACCATCAATATCATCTTTGCGAACCTTTAAAGTAATTGTATTTGGTCTTTTGGCAGTTGCCTTCACCAACCTGTCGAATAAATCTGTAATCTTAGGAATATCTTTCTCGGTTAAATCCGGCAAGTCTTTTTCGCCCCAAGTACCTCTTTCCATTAATCTTTTTATTGCTTCTTCTTTTTCTGTATACAGTAAAATTTCATAAAAATTACTACTATTTTCCGCAGCTATCTTTTCAAAAACTTCAGCATGACTGGCATCAACAAGTAGATAGGGTACAACCACGTCATATCTAAGTTTCAAGTGGGTGGCAATTATGATTTTAGTGTGTTCGTAAACACACACTCGCGCCTTTTTATAATTAGTTTTCCATTTACCAATCATGGCAATTATTTCGTCTCCCTCAATATTTATTGCCAACGGATGGGCATCAATGTAGCGTTTCGCAATAGTCGTTTTGCCACTTCCCGCAAACCCGTTTAAGATTATCAGTTTGGGCTTAGGACTCATAATTGAAGTATATCAGGTTCGGGAGAATGAGGGCGAAGTTGCCGAAGTGTTTTTCTGACCTGTGAATTAAGCGATCTGTATATTTCTTCTTATTTTTCTATTTCATATACTTTGAATTGGTAATTTGTAAGTGTCAGTGTTTCTAAATTTCCCGAAATTCTATTAAGTTTCTCTTTATGTTTGCTTTCAAAATGGGGTATGAATTTAATGGGTAATATTCCTAAACCTTTAATGACACCGCCACCGGACTTACTGTAGCAGTAAGTGGAGAGGAAGTTGGCACCCGCCGACTCGCCCGCAACTATTTTACCGGTAAACTTTTCCTTTAATCCTTCAAACTGCTGCAACGCTTCTAGGAGTTTTACTGTGGTGCCGCCACCGAAATAAACAACATCCGCCCAAGCAATTTGGACATAGAAAGTTTTCTCGGAAGCAATTTGGAAGGTAAGTTTTTTATCACCTTTGACCCTCTCAAACTGTGCAGTATCAATTTCTTTGTTAAGTTCAGCTCTTTCTGACGTGCCTGCAAAGTGAACTAGCAAAACTTTTACTGCATTGCCAGTGTCTTTAAGAATCTCTTTGAAGAACTTGTCGTTTTCGGAGTTGGCATGTTGTGCCGAACCGCCATGTAAGATGTATTTAGTTTGCATATTTGAAGTATATCAGGTTCAAAGGAGAAAGTTGACGAAGTACTCACTTAATCAAGTCAAGAGTTAAATGGAAAAGTTTCAAGTCGTTTTTGTGCGAAGCTCTTTTTCTACTCTTTCTGCAAGAAATATCTTCATCAAAGATTGATAGGGAACATCACGAGAGTTGGCGATTTCTTTGATTCGCATCAGCAAATACGCAGGCAACCGTAATGAAATTGTTTCTGTTGTCGGCTTTAGTTTAGACAAATCAAACCCTACTGGTTTACTAGTATCAAAATACTCGGTAGTGTCATGACTATTCCAAAAGTTTCTCTCCTCATCTTCATTTTTGAACTTTGGTATACTTTTAAGTTTTGTTTTTTTCATATATTATCCTTTCTCTTTTGCTTTGATTTCTAGCTGAAATTACTCTTATTTTATTTCTCCTGTATGTAAAAACTACTGTCAATTTTCTGTCTTTATTAGTAAATCCATATATTACATATCTCTGTTCCAAGCTAGAATGCATCGGATCTTCAAATATTTCTAAAGGCTTATTGAAAAATACTTCTTCTGCCTCTTTATAGAAAACTTTGTGCTTTTTCCAATTCTTATCCTTATTACCTTCATCCCAGTCGAATGACAAAGGAGTAGGTAATTTCATAACTTCTTAAGTATATTACAGTAATATACATTAAGTCAAGACTAAAACGTTTTAATTTTCTCTTTATAAATAATTTGTTATGCTGAATTTATGGCAGAAGCGGGGTATAAACAGCTCATTAGCTATAAATTAGCACAAATTGCTTTTGATTTAGGTTGGGATTTTGTTCCGAAATACTACTCTAAAATAGAGGATCACCGACAAAGGGATCAAATTAAGCAGGCACTGCGATCCCACAAACAAAACATTGTCGAAGGGTCATCTGAAAGAAGTATTTCCAGAAAGTTGAATTTATACGATGTTGCGAAGTCTTCCGGAATGGAAGCACTTGAGGATTTTGAAGATATACTTCGCCATGAAGATCTACGGCGTTGGAGTAAAGACGACCTACGCCTGAAAAGACTCCAAAGCGTTTTTGAAGGATATCCTAATCCTTCTAATTCAACTATTCTTTCTTCTCCCTCCGTACACAAAGTCCATGAAGAATTAGGAGAATTAGAAGGACGAGAGGGATTAGAGGCTATCCTAAATTACCTAATCGACCTTCTAATCAGAAGTGGGTATCTCTTAGATAAGCAGATGAACTCACTTGAGGAAAAACATATGAGGGAAGGCGGATATAATGAGAGTTTGCTCAAAAAACGACTGAATTATAGATTGTCCAGAGCTCGGTAAAATCCTCTCAACCGTATTCCAGCTTCTTTTGACTAACGTTTTACCCCTGTTTCATATATAGAATAATCAAGCTTCCTATTCCAAGAATTGTCCAAATTACTGCAGGGAGCGAGCCGAAAAAAGCCTTAACCTTGTCAATTCGAAAAATTAACGCCATATTTCTTATAATCATGGCATAAAAAATAACGGGCAAGATGTAAAGCGGATTAAATGTTACTACTCTATCTGTATCAATGAGGCTGAAAATCAGCGAGGAAATAAATCCGACCAAGTACCATCCGATAAAATTTTGAAACGGTATGCCGAAATAGACACCACCCTTTTCCCATTTCCATAGTTTTGCTTTATTCACTGCAACCGGATCTATTATGAGATCTTGTGAAAGGAGAATGAGTGGCGACAAAAAAATTATCCAGAAATGCGAAATGGAGAAGGCTTGTGAAATCAATAAGGCAATGGTGAATGATATGTATTTCAGAATAACCCAGGACAACGATACCTCAAGCGGGTAAACACCCATTAAAGCTATTCCGGAAGAGAAAAAAGGATGGTTCAGAGAATAGCTGTACTTTATACCGAAGAAGTTTAACGAAGTTTTCAAACTTATCAACTCGATTACTGTACTGATCAAGTATATTATCAGGAGAAAATATATTATTTGAGGACCGAATAAGTATATTCCATGAAGAAAGATAGCAAATAGAGAAAAAGTGGTAAAGAAAATAAATTTTTTTGTCAGTTGTATAACAAGAAAAGGTAGTAAAGAAAGAACTATGACAAGGATGCTGATCGGATCCATTACTCAATGATAACAATTATAAAGTTAGTTTTGTTTTGCCCTCTGCGTAGTGGTTGATGAGAAGGCCAATGAGAGTTTGGTAGGGGATATTATTCCTGGCGGCTTTTGCTTTTAGTTTCATCAAATCCTTTTTCTTTACTCTTAAAGTAATACTTTTACTTTCCTGAAGCTCAATATAATTCTTTGCTGCTTCTTCGAATATTTTCTTGTTTTCCTTAAAATTTGGATCACTAACAAACTCGCCTCTTTCCAAAGCGTCTTCTATTTCCTGCTCATAGTCATCCAACACTAAATTTTTAAATGGATCGGACTTTTTACTCTTCATATTTCTTTGTAAGTTTCCTACTTGGATACAGCGTTTTTAAAAAAATATATGTCTTTTGTGATCAATGACGTAAGGGACTCCATATACATAAATGCTAAGTCTAACAACAAATAGCTTTTGCCCCGGATACTTTTTTGGTATTATATCATCTAAAGAGTCTTATTTAGGGTATAATTCCTTCATGATAAGGAAAATTAAATATGACGTTCGGATGTCTCAAATCGGAATCGGTAGAGGGGACGCAGTACAAAAGTCTCTGATTTCCGGTATCAGAGTTAACGAGTTTGGCATGCTCGTAGTAGACAGGAGTGAAAGGGAAGTTGGTCACAAAATTTCGCTTAATTATCTTGAAGCCAAGATCAGAATTAGGCATGCCTTAGCGGTTGGTAAAACTGTTTTATTGCTTCCTGGCACGTATGATCTACTTCACGCTGGGCATCTTGTGTGGTTTGATCAATCCCTTCACCGCTTCACTAAAAAGTTGGGTATCTCAAGAGAAGAAGTCTATGTAGTAGTGCCTTTTGATAATGACAAACTTACAAGAATCAAAAAAATGCACAGGCATGTAAGCCAGGGAGGTAAGGAACTTTATTTAAGACCTATTGTCAATGAAAAAAATCGTTCTGTAGCATTAGCAAACCTACCGTATGTCGACTTGGTTATGTCGATTCCCAGCCCTTTGGATGCAGAGGATTTGTTATCTGGAACTATTCAATTTGATATTGGTAATGCTCAAGTGATGTTAAAGGAAGCGAGAGAACAAGGAAAAATTACCGAGAAGGAGAGTATACACTTAAATCGCACTCTGAAGAGATTTAAAAAGATGATTTTACCATCTCATCTACAGGGAATAAGGGAGGCCTTTACCTCAAGCGGTTTTTTATCTAGTGAACCGGAAGCTATTTACAAAAAAATCGGAATTGATAACACTTTGTGGAGTAATGCTGCCTGGCAATTAATTTGTTTCCTTTACAAGATGGATCAAGAATTTTTTGAAAAATATAATTGCAAGAAGCAAAAAGTTTATAGAATGATAAGTGAGCATGACGGATATTCTTCGCAGGTTAAATTTATCATGCATCTGGCAGGTATTGAATCTTTGGTAATCAAGGAGGACTATATTACATCCACGACCGATATAATCAGGCATAATAACACAAGAAACAAAATGGATGAGATAATTGTTTCTTCGGATCCCAGAAACTACCGTTTTAGCTAAAAAATGAAAATAGGAATAATTGGTAGCCTTCAATTCAGCGAAAAGATGCTTGAGTTACAAGATAAACTTAAAGATATGGGTCATGATGCATTTCTGACTCATTTTGCCCCCTCTTTTGTCGGAAAATCCGATAATGAGAAGGAAAAAATAAAAATAAATCAGAAACAAAATGTAGATACAGTAAGAGAGTTTTGGGAATTAATGCAGGGAGCGGATGCTATCTTGGTTGTGAACTACGACAAAAATGACATTAAAAACTATATAGGGGGCGGTACGCTTATGGAGATTGGATTTGCCCATATACTAAAACAAAAGATATTCTTACTCAATCCAATTCCGGATATTCCGTTTTATAAAACCGAAATCGAGGCTGTTAAACCGATTGTCCTTAATGGTAACCTTTCGTTGATTAAATAAATTGCAGATGATTTAAGCTGATCTTATCAAACGAAAGTTAAGGCATTTCCTTTTTTATTTACTCTTCCTGTTCTTCCGATACGGTGAATGTAGTCCTCATAGGTTTCGGGAAGATCGAAGTTTATTACGTGGGTGACGTCTTTGATATCAAGTCCGCGGGATGCAAGATCTGTGGCAAGGAGAACCTGCACTTTGTTATTTTTAAATAGTTCCAGAGCTTTTTGTCTTTGCCCTTGGGACTTATTTCCATGAATAGTTGCAACCGTTACGCTTCGTTTATTCAATTCTCTTGAAACACGATCTATTCCTCTTTTAGTTCTCCCGAATACCAGTACTTTTTCAAATTCCCTGTTAGTTAACAGTTCGTCGAGTACATCAATCTTGTCCCGGCCATTTAACTTTACAATATCCTGACTTACGTTTTCCGGGGTTGCTTGGGTTTTAACGGAGATGGTAACGGGATCGTGCACGAATTGCCTCATAATTTTTTGTACCTTTTCGGGTAATGTTGCAGAAAAAAAGAGCGACTGGCGTGAGGGGGAGAGTTTAGAAACAATATACGTAATATCTACTATAAATCCCATATCAAGCATTCGATCTACTTCATCCAAAACTATACTTCTGAAAGAACCGAAATCCAACTGTCTTCGATTTTCTAAATCCTTTAACCTTCCGGGAGTCCCAACAACAAAATTAGGATTTCTTCTGAGTCTATTTATTTGACTACCTATTCCTAATCCGCCAATACAAATAACCGACTGAATGTTGGTTCCTCGTGCAAACTCTCTTAACTCCGCCTCAACTTGTACCGCAAGTTCCCGGGTAGGGGTAACTATCAGAACTTTTTCGTGCTTATTAACTAACACTTTATTTATTAAAGGAATTAAAAAGGCGGCGGTTTTGCCGGTACCTGTTGCAGCTATACCGACAACGTTTTTGCCTTCAAGAAGGGGGGGGATAGCAGAGTCCTGTATGGGAGTAGGATTTTTGTAACCTTTGGAAATAATGTTTTGTTTTAGTATGGGGTGAATTTGAAAATCCGAAAAAGAACACGTCGAAGTATATTCTTCAAGAGTTTCTTCTGACGATTTTTTAATAAATAAAGCCGGATCATAAACCGGAGTTTTTCTTCCTCCACGACCAAAATGCCCATTTCTATTATTTCCAAATGAACTACGCTGTCTATTGAAAGGCCGATGATTATTGTGTCTATACATTTGTATTTAGAAAACGATCAAAGCAATAAAACTGCTTAAACTAATTACGTATTATTGAAGAAGATGAAAAGATACAAGAAGAAAAAATAGAGGTACCTTTATCTACAGACGCCACATATAAATACTGAACTATAAGTTTGTGGTGTATGCTACAGAAATCGGATTCTCTTATTAGAATTAAAAGTGACAGAAATCGATTTCTTTATCTAAATTCAAAATATGTTAAAAAATTAAGCAGATCTATTGCTTCGATCTGCTTTAGAATTAGTATTGTATCACAAATTAACCAAATAACAAAATTCGTCAAAATTAAACCGGTATTATTCAATTTTTTTTCATTGTTGCTAAAAGGTCAGATAAATAATAATCCATTACTATAAAAAAACATTAAAAAAACCTGAACCAGCATTAGTGTAATTGGCATTATAAATGTATTTCGTATCTTTGATGTTTTTATCGCTAGGTAAAGTACTATTGGGAAGACTATAGTAGAAACTCTAAGGAAGCCTTTCATGGCTTCAATTCCTGAAAACAAAGGGATTGCAGTAAAAAGTATTGACATTATTTTATAGGAAATTGGAATTTTTGAGAGAGAAATTAAAATATTAACAAGCATGTATATAAGGAAAATTATAAGTATGAGTTTTATGAGGGGGTTATTGGAGTTGGCCATTTGAAATAAAGTCGTCAAAGGATTGGATAAATAAACTCCCCAAGAATATTTTCTTACCGTAAAGTAGACAAAGGCGTCGTCAAATTTATACAAAGTATAAGCCATATACGTTAGCAATCCTGAGGGGATAAGTAAAAAACTTAAGAATTTTTTCAAATTTGTACCCTTTTCTTTAATGAATTCTACTATGGCGATTGGCAGAAGCAGAACTCCTGTAATTTTTGTTAATGCTGCAAAGTATCCAAATATTGATGAGGAGTACCATTTTTTATTTCTTATAGAATAAAAGAAGAAAAGAATAAGCATTAAAAGAAGTGACTCTGAAAAAACACTTGATAGAATAAAGGAGGTAGGAAAGGCGAGTAGGTAAACAATAGCCAGTTTAGCCTCCTTCTCTCCAAAATCCTTTAAAGCGATTTTATAAAGCAAGAAACAGGATATAATTAAAAAGGAATTAGATAAAATAATTCCGGCGTTGTGATAATTTCCAATAATGTATCCTAGAAACCTGATAGACATTGGGTAAAGAGGTAAAAAAACGAGGTTGTTTTGACCGCAACAAGTTCGTTTAGGAAGATCTGACTTTAGGACCAGTGAATAACCATTTTGTGCAATATCCAAGTACCACCCCGAATCCCAAACGCTCCAGACATCAAGCCACTCTTTATCCGAGTAGTGCCATTCGTACCAATTTTTGAGTTCTTCAGATGCCGTTTGTCTTGAATAAACCCCAACTGTTGTAAGTATTAATCTTGAAATAAAAAAAACAATAAAAATTAACCGGATTTCATGGGGAATTTTTAAAAGTATTCTTTTTATTATTTCCATAAATTATGAATACATAATACAATAATTTCGGGAGGTGATTAGAATGAAATTTATATTTAAGTTAATAACAAGTCCGAACGGAAGATGGGCAAGGATAGGATTGGGAGCAGTAATGATATTGTTTGGTGTTGGTTTGGAAAAGTGATTGTTAACTGTACTTGGGGTGTTACCTTTAGTTGCAGGCCTTTTTGATTTGTGTTTATTGGCACCTACCGTATGCTTTAATTCGCCATGCTTGCACTGAGTGTAGCGTAGCTAATCGAAGTGCTCCCGCTAATAAATACATTCAGGACACTTGACTATTCCCAATATGACTATGATAACTACAATTTTAATTTTGTGTGAAGTATACTGATAATTAGTGAGACATTATCAAAAAGGTTTTGCACACATAATATTGCTTCTAATTGTTTTATTGGGTTCTATCGCATCTCTTTTTTATTTTTCTTGGAAGAATAATTTACTCAAAATTACTCTCCATTCGCAGGATGAAGTAAAAAAAATTACTGAAGTAATTTACGAATGGGAGAAAGTTAAGCCAGACGAGAAAACAAAAGACTTCGGAAATAAAAACAAGTTTGGTTATATAAAACTTGGGAAAGGTGAGCTTTGGGTGGTTAATGAGGACGGTACTGGTGAGTTTCTATTTCAGAATGAAGTATCAACTTCGGCCGCAATCTCCCCCAATGGGAAATATATAGCTTTCCTTAAGGGTGAAGGTGAATTGATGGTACAGAAAATTAAAGGAGTTAGTCCTTCTCAACCGACCAAACTAACTAATATATTTCAACCTAAAAAGGACGAAACTAAAGGTGTTGATACAAATATCTTTGCCTGGTCGCCTGATAGTACTAAGATTGCCTTTGATGTGACCTTTTATCCTCAACCTGATGCAGATTATTCACCGAAAGAACATATTACTCCAATTGGAATCACTGAAGGTATATATTATGTTGACCTCATTAATCCAGAGGAGGCAATATTACTGTATAAATATAAAGAAAGAATAGAAACTTATGAAATTGAAGAAAGATTGATGGGTTGGAAACCTAATTCAAAAGAAGTTATTTTTTGGGATGGATATAATGTTCCAGACAAGACTGTAGATATTACTACAAAGGAAATAAAAGTTTTTAGGACAGATAAAACTGGACAATATAACTGGAACAGTTTAGGGGATAAATTGGTATATTTTGATTATGAGGCTAAAAAAATTATTTTAGAAGAAAAAGGAGCCAAAAAAATACTTGCTGAATCGATAACTAAAGATGGTAAACCAGTGAACCTTTCTCAACGCCCTCAATTTTCTCCTGATGGTAAGTATATTATTTACCACAACTCCAACTATATTGAAGATAATGAGGAGCTTTGGTTAGTTGATATTACCAAATCTAATTTTCCAAAGATTTTAATTACAAAGACCGACCTTAATAAAATATGGCATTCAGGTTATTGGCTTTCTGATAGCAAGATAATATTGTATGGGATAATAGATGATACTAATGTAACTAAAGGGTTTAACATTGACCTTTATTTAGTATCCATAGAAAACAAAATACCTCATATGATTGCAGAAGCTTCTTACAAACCTGCAACTTCAACATCAAATACAGGCCTAGACAATTAACTAATAAATATAAGTAAATTAAAGCGAGGAAGACTTCGTATTAGTTCTTTTAACCTTATCTCCAAACAAGATTGTAATGTCACAATTGTATAATACTTTAATGCCCACCTTTTCAAAAAGAAGTAATGAAAAAAGTAAAGAAAAGTCTTTTACAACCACCATACAGACAAAAGGATTTAATAACTGTTAGCTCCTTTATTGGTTTCTGCCATAAATATGATATTAAAACGGCAAACGAAGAACTTGAATATTTTGAAAAGGAAGGATTACTTTATCCCGCAGTAAGAATAAATAGAGGCGTTACTGAGTATAAAAGGGTATTGGCTGACTATGACGGTAAAGGCAATGAGGAATGGCGTTTTATTCCCAAAGAACATATTGCTCGTGCCAAAAAGCAGTATAAGTTTAAGGAAATTGATAAAGCAACGACATATGGCCATGGTTCTATTCTAATGGGCAAGGATAGGATTGGGAGCAGTAATGATATTGTTTGGTGTTGGTTTGGAAAAGTGATTGTTAACTATACTTGGGGTGTTACCTTTAGTTGTAGGCCTTTTTTGATTTGTGTTTATTGGCACCTACCGAATGCTTTAATTCGCCATGCTTGCACTGAGTGAAGCGTAGCGAATCGAAGTGCTCGCTCTGGTGGACTATGTAAGGAGCTTCTTTTCTGGCAACTTCATTTCCCAACGTATGTCTTTCTCTTCAGTATCATAATTAACAAGAGCAATTCTTTCAAAAGATACTTTTTTAGGAAGCTGGTTCTGAAATATGGATATTACTTCGTTAGTTTTTTCGGGTAATACTTGTCTTACTAACTTCATATGGTCTCCAATTGTGTCCCCATATGTTTTTTTGTATTCAGTATTAAACTTCAAACCAGCCCCACTAACTATAAGTTCAATATTTTCCTTCAAACTGACAAGTGGGGAAATATTAAATACTGCCACCACCCTATGTTCCCAGTTTGTTATATTCTCAATATCAAGAGTAATGGGTTGTTTCAACTGAAGGTTATTTAAGAATTGACTTAACTTGTCCATTTTTTCTTTTGTAATATCCTCTTCAAAATACAATATGGTAGCGTGAGGTAATACATTTCCTCTCGGGTCAACATTGCCCAATTTTGTATCAATTATTTGTTTCCGCAAATTGAAAATATTTTGGGTAAACTCTCTATTAGGTAGCAATACTAAATTAAGTCGCATGTAAATATTTTATCAGAAGAAATGAAAATAAACTCTATTTAGTTTGAGGCTAAAAGCTCGAGGATCGTAACCTTAATATAACCAACGAAATAGTCCGTATTTTCAAAGTTTTTGAGGATTTCACTTTTACAGCTCGTTTGCGAGAAGAAATGACAAAAGTTAAACTTTTTTAGATTTCGTTTTTTTGAAAATATTTACCAATCTATTAAAGATGAGAGGAACAACAATTATTTGCAAGCCAGTGATTACAAACACAGCTTCTTTTGAAACAACACCTAATTTGAACAGGATTAATGAAATTAGTCCAATTAGGATGATCAACAATGCCGTCCAAATAAAATTTCCTAAAACTGTTTTACGAAATACAGCTCCATCCTTCCCTTGTTCAATAAGATTAAGTGCATAATTATCAAATTTTATATTCGGGTTTCGAGTTTTAAGTTCCTGAAATAAATTATGCAAAGTAGTATTGTCAAACATATCAGGATTAAAAGTTATTTCGTCATTGGTAGTAGATATGTTTATAGCAGCAAAAGTAGCTTGGTTTCTATTAAACTTTGGTATTCCTAATCTGACCTCGTCAACCCCAGATAATAATAGTCTTTTCTTAAATTTGCTTATAAATAATGCTAACAAATTTGAACTATAGTTAATTTCTTTATCACTTAATTCCACTTTTTGACCAAGCCCAAATACCAGTGGAAATAAAGCAAATAATGCCCCAAAGAATGCACCTAAACCAAGACCATACAATTCAAATTTTCCTCTAGCAAAAGCGAAAACAAGAAACATTACAACGAAGATAATAGCGGAAATTAACAAAACCCTTTTGGGTGAGGAAGAATAAGATTTACCCATATCTTTAATATAGCATTTTTAGGTATATTAAGTTCCAACTGGCTCCCCCGGTAGGATTCGAACCTACAACCTCGTTCTTAACAGGAACTCGCTCTACCATTGAGCTACAGGGGATTATATTCTTAATTTTAAATATTGCCTCCCAAATCCAGTTTTTAAAGTTTTTTCTCTTTGAATAGCCTTAGCTTTAAACAAACAGGCTTCAAAATATACCAAACTGAATGGCCTTCTTGATTTTGTCGCACTTACTAACCCTTTATTATGTTTTTTAATCCGATTTTTTAAGTTATTTGTCCAACCAATATACAACTTATTATCAATATCGCTTTTCAGAACATAAGTATAATAGAACTTTCCCACTATAGCTTCATTATATCGCTCTACCTGCCCGCAGTTGCTAAAGCAACAGCTCTTGCAGGCTGGCCATTGAGCTACAGGGGAACGTCTAACGTTCCAACCACGCTAAGCGTGGGAATGTAAAAGTACGTTCAGATTATATCAAAGAATCTTTACTTCTGGAAGACTAATAATTCCAACAATATATCAACTGGAGATAATATAGCCTAAATAAATTTAAGACTTAATACTTGATCGAATTTTTCTTTTAAATGGTATTTGTGGCTCAAATAAACTGCAGATTCGGTAAGAAGAAATCCGGCGGGGACAAAAACTAAAGTGCTTATTGCCTGATACCTAAGAAAGGGGAGAGCGTTGATATAAGACATAGCAAGTCCGATTACAGTTTTTGGATACATGTTTCCAAGAAACCAGACGCCGAAGTTGGTCCAAAAATAAAAAAAGAGGTTAGAGGCTAGTGCAACAGAGCTAAGAGTAATAACGGTAGCCGGTAACCGGTAGCCGGTAATCAGTTTTTTTAGTATTTTTTGAATAAATACCGACGATAATAACGCTGGGATTAGAAAGCCGCTCCAGGTAAATAAAAATATATTTGAGTTTCCGATAATCCTATCGGACAGTGCAATGATTGCGAAAGTTAACCAAAAAGATTCCTTTTTACCTAGATAAAAGGATGTCAGAATCATCGCCATGGTAACGAGCTCAATATTTGGGCCAAAGTCGAAAAGAACTCTTTCACCAAAGGCGAATAAAAATAAAATAATAAGAAATATGTATTTAGTAGATAGAATATAGGATTTAGGATTTTTCATTGCGGTTTAATATAGCGCCATTCGACAGTATCGCCCGGATTAACTTTCATCTGATCGGCCGCAACAGTTCCTGATTCGCCGTTAACAAAATAAATCCAAGCCATATCAGCCGAACTTTCCTTACCCCCAATTGATTTTACGAATACCCCGAAGTCATATTGTTGAGTTTCCAGGGGTATATTTTCTTTTTCTGTTGTGTTTTTTAGCAAACTAAATGCGGTTGATTTATCAGAAGTTTCTATTGAAAATGTTGCCGGCTCACCATCACCATAATCTATGACCAACATTGCACTTTGCAAATTTGCTTCGGTGGGGGCAATTTCCGGTGCTTGGGATGGTTGTGGTTTGGAAACAAGAAAGAAAGCGGTGAGAATTACTCCTACAGCTGCCAAAACTAAAAGAAAGTATTTTCTGTTCATGGTTTTTTCCTACACGGGATCCTTCGGTAAGCTTAAGGACAAGTATCCTTAACTTTCGAAAAGAGGTTGTTAGTTTTCCGACTCTTCGACTCACTTCGTTCGCTCAGAGCAAGCTTCCCTATGGAGAAGAACTTGTGGTGAGCGTAGTCGAACCACGGTTGCGGCACAGTTCCCGAATCTCACGGGATTCCTTTAACACAACCTCTTAAATATTCATTATTAAGAAAAATAGAATTATTACAATAGTCAATTTATGCTAACATGGATCAGCGTGTCGAGGATTACTATTCACGAAAAAGCAGGATATCTTGCAGATGCAGTTTTTGCAGCCAGTGATGGCATGGTAACAACTTTTGCCATTGTTGCAGGTTCAGCGGGTGCTTCACTTGGTGCATCCATTGTCCTGATACTAGGTTTTGCAAATCTCTTTGCCGATGGATTTTCAATGGCAGCGGGGAACTATTTGGGGGTTAAGAGTGAAATCGAGTACGAAGAGGTAAAGAGGAAGGAGACCGACCATGAAGGTTCGCCTATAAAACACGGTCTTGTGACATTTGTTTCTTTTAATATTGCCGGGTTGATCCCATTATTGCCATTTCTTTTTAAGATTGGGTCCTCCTTTGTAGCCTCCACCGTTTTTGTAGGTTTTTCTCTTTTTGCGGTTGGGTTTCTGAGAAGCATTTATACCAGGAAAAACGTTATTAAAAGCGGAACCGAAATGTTTGCGGTAGGTGGACTTGCTGCGTTTGTCGCCTTTGTGGTTGGCTATTTGATAGACCTTTTTCTTGTGTAGTTTAATTGTAGTCGAAAGGGGGTGAGATTTAATGAACAAGAAGGACATGAAGATGTATTCTCAAGTTTTAATGGGTGCAAGTTTAGTGGCGGTTGTGCTTTCTGCTTTGGGATACATGGGTGTTGACATATGGTTAGCCTCGACTCAGTGGCTTTTGGTTGCTGCAGTTCTTGCACTTTTTGGATTATATTTAAAGTCAAACTAAACTCTTTCGGTAATTACGCGGATATTATGCGGAAATACTAAAATATTGACATATAGTATTTAATCTGATATTTTAGAAGCAATGAAAAGAAGGGATATAGTAATTGGACTTCTGGTGTTGGTACTTCTTGGAGGGGTTTTATATTGGCGGCAAAGAAATCGCGTTAGCGAAGAAATGAAAGTTCCCGAGACTCTCTCCAGCATTGAAGAGCAAATTGAGGATAAATTTAATTTGCAGATTCCCGAAGATGTCGATAAGGCGGAAATGAAAGCGGTTGAGGGGAAGAGCGGAACAGCTATTGCGACGAGAAAGTTTGAGAATGGGAAATTCACGCATGAGGTGTTGGCAGATTTACCTGAAGCAGAAGCCGGCGCTTATTACGAGGGGTGGCTGGTAAAGGGGGAGGAGGGCAAAGAAGGACATTCTCTTATTTCAACAGGTCGACTGAGTTTGGCAAAAGGCGGTTGGATGCTCAGCTTTGTATCAACAAAAGATTATTCAGACCATGAAAAAGTAATCGTTAGTTTCGAGAAAAAAGCAGATAAAACTATTGAAGAACCGATTCTTGAGGGCACCTTTTAATCTTTTTAAAATAACTTCATAAAACTTCCGCGATCTCCAAATTTATGTTATTCTTGGTTTGATGAGAAATATACTTCTTATTTGCTTGATGACATTTTTGTTTTTATTAGCAGCAGCTCCTGCTGAAGCTAAGCTAGTTACAATAAACGACATGGGCGAAATTGTCTGGAGCGTATTATCCGATGAAGCGTCGATAACTTTGGAGCCTACATCTTCCTTTATTGAAATTAAAAAGATTGACCAAGATAAACCTGACCAAAAGCCTGTCGTCAGTCTGGGTAAGCAGGATGGCAAGATAAGCCTGAAAGTTTCTTCTGAAAATGGTACCAAAGAATTAGAAATAAACAAAAATGAAAATAATCTTATTGAAATAGAAGAACGACCGGAAGTAAATAAATTAATAATTGGCGTCCAGAATGATAAATTTCGCTTGGAACAAAAAGGCGTGGTAGCTTATACCGAAAATCAAATTAATATTGATGCGTCTTCAGCAAAACTTAAAGTAGCAACCTCTAAAGGAGACGAGTTTTTAACGATTCTGCCTTATGAAGCAGTGGAGGCGGCGTTGAGAACCAAGTTATTGACGAGCGTCTCAAGAGGCAAGCTTGAAATTTCTGAACACGAAGGCGAACTGCAGTATAAGATGGATGGCAATAAAACTTTTAACTTGTTTGATCTTTACGCCTATTCGATTCCTGTAACCGCATATGTTTCTCCTTTGAGTGGCGAGCTATTATCAATCGATTCTCCCGGATGGTATAAGTACGTAAGCTTCCTATTTATTTAGACTTCTTACTTATATTTTGATAATCTTATTATTAATCCTGCTCATTGGTATAATTAGTTTTGATATATTAAAAGGGGGTGATAGATACGAATGAATAAGGGAATTTTAATCGGAGGATTGGCGCTATTTGTTCTTGTGGTCATGGGTTATATTTTAATGACCCGGGTGGGATTAAGTAAGTTAAAATTGACACCCAAAACGGAGGTTCCGGCAACGTCGGATAACAGCACACAGGAAGCAGTAGTTGAAGAATTCGGAGCTGTTAAAGATGGGGTGCGCGAAATTGCAATCGATGCTGACGAATATTCTTTTTTTCCAGAAAAATTAACTATAAAGCAGGGAGAGAAAGTTAGAATTACTTTTAATAACCTTGGAAGTACTTCCCATGATTTTGTGATAGATGAGCTTAATGTTAAGACAGAACTTATCCCGGTGGGTTCTTCGGGCACGGTTGAATTTACTGCAGATAAGTCGGGCGTTTTCAATTTTTATTGTTCGGTAGGCAACCACGAGTCTTTAGGCATGGTAGGGGAGCTTGATGTTATAAATCCTGAGTGAAGATGGGGTTATATAAGGGGGTGTGTTAGTTATGACTGTAACTGTTTATTCAACAACGACCTGTCCGTACTGCAAAATGCTTAAAGATTATTTGAGCGAGAAGAATATTTCTTACACCGAGAAGCTTGTTGACCAGGACGATGTGGCCAAAGAAGAGATGATGAGAGCCTCGGGGGGGTTTTTGGGAGTGCCATTTACCATTGTTTCAAAAGATGACGGAAGCAAGATTTCGATAATCGGTTTTGACAAAAATAGAGTAAATGAAATAATGGGTTTTAGCTAAAATGATTTTTATTAATTTTAAGACTTATCAGAAAGGGACCGGTTCCGAAGCGCTTGGGTTAATCAAGATCCTTGAAAAGGTGGCTCAGGAATCCCAAATAAAGATCATCCCGGTTGTGCAAGCCACAGATATTAAAGAGGTAGTACAAACAACAACTTTGGAAGTTTGGACTCAACACACCGATTTTGTACAATTTGGAGCTCACACCGGTGCCATATTGCCCGAGGCTGTTTTTGAAGACGGTGCAGTGGGAACCTTTTTGAATCACTCCGAACATAAATTCACCAATTTTGAAGATTTAACAAAAGCTAAATCAAGAGCTCAAGAAGTGGGGTTAAAAACTTTAATATTCGCCGGCGATTTAGAGGAACTACGCAAGGTTTTCGAACTTAAACCGACTTATGTTTCGTATGAACCACCGGAATTGGTTGGAAGTAAAACAACATCAGTAGCTCAAGCCCAGCCTGAGGTAATTGTTAAAGCGGTTGAGGAAGCGAAAGCAAATGATCTGCCCTTAGTTGTCGGCGCGGGAATAAAATCCGCCCAAGACGTCAGAAAAAGTATTGAGTTTGGAGCGGTCGGAGTGGCAGTGGCATCAGATATTGTTGCGTCAGATGATCCGGAGAAAGAGCTCAAAGAGTTAATCAGGGGATTGGAATGAAAAAACCAAGTACTTTATTAAAGATAACAGTTTTTATTGCATTAATTAGCATGATTCTGTCGCTTATTGGAAAACTTCCATATAAAGAAAATTTCTATAGAGCTATTATGTTTTTTTTGGGCTTGATTTTTTTGGGGATTTCAGTTGCTATTTGGAATAAAGAGCGCTCAAAATATTAAAAAATGAAAGTGTATTTAGGTTCGGATCACCGTGGATTTAAACTGAAGGAAAAGATAGCTAAATGGCTGTTTGAGTGGGGATATGAATTTGAAGATATGGGAGCGGAATATCTAAATCCGGCTGATGATTATACGGTTTATGCAGAGCGAGTTGCTTCGATAGTAAGAGACAGAGATACAGATAGAGGAGAAGAGGTAAGGGGCATTCTCCTTTGTGGTAGTGGGGTGGGTGTTGATATTGTTGCCAATAAATTTGACGGGGTGAGAGCCTCAATTGGAAAATCGGCTGAACAGGTTAAAACCGGAAGAGCAGATGATGATATGAATATTTTAGTTATCGCAGCAGACTTTACTAACGAGGACGAAGCAAAAAAAATGGTTAAAGTATTTATAGAAACAGGATTTGAGGCGAAAGCGCGATATAAAAGGAGATTAGAGGATATAAAAAGAATTGAAGCAAATAACTAAAATGTAGTTAGTAATATGTAGAAAGTTGTTCGCAAGCTAGGTTCGTTGATCTGGTTTACGAGTAACGACAAATCCATATCGTCCTGTTAGTTCCCCGTTAATTCTATTTAATTCTGGGACAACTTTTACTGATTCATAATAACCAGCACCTTTTAACTGTTGAATTTGCTCAGCGTATAAATCTGGTAGATCTTCTGGTGTTACTTGTCTTGTTTCCAAAACTGTCCCTTCGGGAATATCATAAGCTTGCTCATTAATATCACCCCGGGGCTGAGGACTTGGCATAAACATGGCTATGAACTCCTGATTTTCCTCAAGATTATACAATTCTCTCAAAGGAACAGCCGACGTTGTATTTTCTGGTTCTGGACTATCCACCATATCCTCATGATTTTAGTGTGTGTGTGTGTGGATGTCAATACTGCGAATTGTGTAAACACATATGCGACACTTCCGATACACTTTTAAGGTGTAGCTAGGAAAGGGGGTGTCAGTATATATGAAATATCACACAATTGAACTG